>VFQT010001212.1_pt1 | contig 32340 bp, 23 predicted proteins | sample 3512381 | NCBI WGS metagenome assembly VFQT01 (sample SAMN10412376, study PRJNA504923) | tailings metagenome | isolation source: Relicate 2 Philex TSF3 active mining site | place: Philippines: Tuba, Benguet | collected 2017-08-29 | reverse complement strand
AGCGGTTCCGCGACGGCCAGCTCGGGCTGTATATCGAAGCCAATGAGGGTGAGTTGCCATCCTTTCGGGAGGCGGACATCGTGCTGGTCGGATGCGGTGAACGGCGGGGCGATGTACAGGGAGATTTCAGCAATGCCGGACCGGATGCCGTTAGAAGATCGTTGTACACGCTCTATCAGTGGCACCGTCAGCTGCGCATCGCCGATGCCGGAAATATCCGTCAGGGGGAACAGGTGGCAGACACGATGGCTGCCCTGCGCAGCGTCGTCTCCGAGATCACCGCATCGGGTGCGCGCGCCGTGATCATCGGTGGCTCGCACGACCTTACCCTGGCACAGTATGAAGTGTACCGTCAGCGCCGGCAGATCATCGAAGCGGTGGTGGTGGATGCCTACATCGATCTGTCGATCGACATTCCGATGCGCAGCCGGAACTTCCTCATGGAGATCCTGACAGGAGAGCCCAATTTCATTCGGAATTACAGCCACCTGGCTTTCCAGAGTTACCTGGTCCATCCGAACATGCTGGAGACGATGGATAAGCTTCGCTTTGATTGCTTCCGCATCGGCCATATGCGGGAGGCAATGGATGAGATGGAGCCGGTGCTCCGCGCTTCTGCGATGCTCAGTTTTGACATGGCCGCCATGCAGCATGCCGCCGCACCGGGTTCCTCCAACCTGCCCAACGGACTCAATGGCGAAGAAGCCTGTCTCCTGATGCAATACGCAGGTATGAGTGATAAACTGGACACCGTGGGCATCTACGGCACGTTGGTGGATGATGACCCTGCCCAGCGCTCCGCACAGCAGGCTGCACAGATGATCTGGTACTTTATGGACGGCCTCCGGAAAGGCCGCCTGGAGGCGCCGCTGACAGACATCGAGGATCATAACGTTTACCACACAGCCTTCGCAGAGGTGGAGACCACTTTCCTGCAAAGCCGTCGTACCGGTCGCTGGTGGATGCAGATGCCCGATGGTAAATATATTCCCTGCTCGCAGGGCGATTATCGCCAGGCCGCACAGAACGATCTTCCGGAGCGATGGATCCGTGCCCAGGAACGCAGTTGATCCCATCCATCAAAAAAAATTAAACTTATGCGTCTTTCATTGCTGCTGATCCTGACCCTCCTGTTCTGGACCTCATGCTCCCTGCCGCGACGTACCGCGCAAGCCTCGCGTGAACACCTGTTGCGGGATCCCGCCCTCGCTCAGGCACACGTCGGCATCGCCCTCTTTGATCCGGCCGACGGTAAATGGCTGTACCGCCATCAGTCCGATCGCTTCTTTGTACCGGCCAGCAATACCAAGATCATCACCTGCTATGCCGCGATGAAGCATCTCGGCGATTCGCTGGACGGCATCGAATGGCAGGACCTGGATACCGCGATCTACCTCTGGCCGACCGGAGATCCCACGTTGCTGCATCCTGATTACCGGAACCATCGCGTAGCGGATTTCCTGCGGACCACCGACAAGCCGCTGAGGCTGGTCACCGATGCGTGGAAGACCACCCCGCTTGGCAGCGGCTGGAGTTGGGATGATTTCAGCGCGTACTACATGGCCGAACGCAGCCCGCTGCCGGTCTATGGAAACGTCATCCGCTGGACACAATCGGTCGGACGGAAAGAACAACCCACCCATCCTGGAGATACTGTTGATGTCTTCATCACCAGTGAACCCGAAGTGGACTGGCCGGTGGATTTCACTGCTCCGGATGTACGCGGCCGGTTCTCCGTCGAACGCGACCGGGATGCCAACCGATTTACCATCACGGAGGGAAGGCGCAACGGAGATATGCTCGAAGTGCCATACGTGACAAGGGTTTCAGCGTCGGCGCTGCAACTCCTGCGCGATACCTTGCATCGTGATGTCTATCCCGTGAATGAGGTGCCGCCATCTTCGGTTAGCCGTCAACGTTATGTTGTCCGTTCCCGTCCGCTGGACTCGATGCTTCGGCCGCTGATGTTGCGCAGTGATAATTTTTACGCTGAGCAGACCCTGCTGATGACGGCCCGAAGGCTCACTGGTCGCTTCAGTGAGGGGGCCGCGACGGATCAGTTGCTGAAGACCACCTTTGCCGGGATGCCGCATCTTCCTCGCTGGGCCGACGGCAGCGGTCTCAGTCGTTATAATCTCTTCACCCCGGCAGATTTTGTATGGGTACTCGATAAGATGCGTTCGGATTTTGGACTGGAGCGGGTACAGGGCATATTTCCCACGCCCGGCACCGGTACCTTGCGTAGTTACGGACCGGATCTGACGGGTCGTATCTATGCCAAGACAGGCACCCTGAGCGGTGTGGTGGCGTTGAGTGGTTTTGTGCGTGCCGACAGCGGCCGCTGGCTGATCTTCTCGATGCTGGTCAACAACCATCGCGGATCTGCTGCGGAAATCCGTAAGCAATTCGAAGCCTATCTCCGGGAGGTCATGAAGTTTTACTGATCGGGCATTTCATCTGAAGAACATCGCATCGAGCCGATCTGCCCGCCAGTTGACATAGGTGGGCAATCCGCTCACGGAGAGTGTGGGTTGCTGGCAGGCGGCCAGTTGGTTCACGATCCGTCTCATCTCTTCCGCAGACAGATAACTCCCGGCCTTCACGCATTGTCTGGCGGCCATTGACCGAATGAGTTTTTCCCGCCGCGAGCAGGTCAGCGAGGGATTGAAATGTTTGTAGGATTCCAGCAGGTTTTCGATCTCGGCGCCATCGCTGCCGCCTTTCAGGTCGGATGGGGTGCCTTCCAGCAGAAAAGCCTCCTGACCGCTTGCCTCCACCAGGTAGCCCAGTACCCTGAGCTCAGGGATGAGTTCCTGCATCAGGGCCGCGTCTGCCGGCGGCAGAGAGATGGACACAGGGAATAGCAAGCGCTGGACGGGCATCGGTTTCCCTTCCCGGGCGGCATTCAATCGTTCATAAATTACCCGTTCGTGTGCGAGTTGCTGATGGACCACGACCATGCCGTCGGGCGAATCAAATACGATATAGGATCGCTGCACCTGCATGGGGGTGATCTCTTCAGGCAATCGAAGGGCTGCGGGAGCCACTGGCGGTGCGGCTTCCGTTGATCCATCCCCGGGGGAAACGGGCGGGGGGAAGGCGATGTGGTCCCGGGATGACTGGGATGAAGGCAGCGGGCCGTAGAACTCCTTCCAGCCGGAGAGGTTTCCTGACGGCTCTACCTTCCAGGCTTCGTGCTTCTGGGTGAATGTCTGGAAAAGTCTGCTATTGCCGGCGCTGGCCCGGTCTTCTTCAGTGACCGGCCGGCTGACGGCTCCGAGTTGCTGAATGCCGGCATCCAGTTCGAAATCCAGGGTCGGGGTGACGCTGAACTGCGCCAGGGCATGCCTTACGGCCGACTGAACGAAGGCGTAGACGACTTTTTCATCTTCAAATTTTATTTCCTGTTTGGTCGGATGTACGTTGATGTCGATCTGTGCCGGATCGAGGTCGATGAACAGCACATAGAGCGGGAAGGTCTGTTCCGGTATGAGTCCCTGGAAGGCGCTCATGACGGCGTGGTTGAGATAGGCGCTGCGTATGTACCGGCCATTGACGAAGAAATACTGCTCTCCGCGGGATTTTCGGGCGGCCTCTGGTTTTCCGACAAAACCCTTGATGTCGAGGTAGTCGGTATGTTCTCCTACCGCTACCAGTTTGGCGGCATGTCCGTTGCCGAAGAGCTGAACGATGCGTTGCTTCAGATTCCCCTTTTGCAGCATGAAGAGTTCCTGCCCGTTCGCATTCAGCTCAAAGGCGATCTCTGGGAAGGCCAGTGAAACGTGGATGAATTCATCCACGATATGTTTCATTTCTGCGGCATTCGATTTCAGGAAGTTCCGGCGGGCAGGTACGTTGAAGAACAGGTTCTTCATCGCGATGCTGGTGCCGGGTGTGCCGGCACATGCCTCCTGCCGGCGGACGCGGCTGTTTTCTATTTCTATGAAAGTGCCAAGGGTGTCTTCTTCCCGGCGGGTGCGCAGTTCCACCTGGGCGACCGCTGCGATCGAAGCGAGGGCTTCTCCCCGAAACCCCATCGTGCGGATCGCGAAAAGATCATCGATCGAGCGGATCTTGGAAGTGGCGTGTCTTTCGAAGGACATCCGGGCATCCGTCGGGCTCATGCCCTTGCCATTGTCGATGACCTGCACGAGGGATTTTCCGGCGTCATTGATGATGAGCCTGATATGGGAGGCCCCGGCATCCACCGCGTTCTCCAGCAATTCCTTCACTGCACTGGCCGGACGCTGGATGACCTCACCGGCGGCGATCTGGTTTGCGATGTTGTCGGGCAGCAGTTGTATCAGGTCGCTCAATTCTTCTTATTTTTAGCGCAGCCTGCAAATTTACATCGATTTAACCGAAAGCCGCCATGATGCGAAACTGCTTCCGTCTTATCCTCCTGCTCTGTGTGAGTATGCCCGTCCATGCGCAATTCAGCAGTCGCCTGCCACAGGAAGAGTGGGTGGACAGTGTCTTCCGGACCTTGTCACCGGATGAGAAGATCGGACAACTCATGGTGGTGCGTCTGTCGTCCATCACGGCCACGCGGCAGGTGGTCTTCCACGATTCTGCCGTGGAGGCTGCGGTACGCAATTATAACATCGGCTCCATCTGCCTGTTCCAGGGGGCACCCGTGAAACAGGCATCCTTCGTCAATCATTTCCAGTCGATCGCCCGTACGCCTATCCTGATGACGATCGACGGAGAGAACGGTGTGGGCATGCGGCTGGACAGTGTCGCGGGACTTCCGCGTCAGATGATGCTCGGTGCGGTGCGTGACCCGGACCTGATCTATCGTTACGGTCGCTGGGTGGCTGAGCAGTGCCGTCGCCTGGGCATCCATGTCAATTATGCACCGGTGGTGGATGTCAATAACAATCCCGCCAATCCGGTCATCAACGACAGGTCATTTGGTGAAAATAAAGAGATCGTGGCACAGTATGGACTGCAATACATGCGGGGCATGCAGGATGCCGGCGTCATGGCATCTGCCAAGCATTTTCCGGGGCACGGCGACGTCAGTGTGGACTCGCACCACGACCTTCCGGTGATCAATAAAACTCGGGGCGCGCTGGACTCCCTGGAATTGTATCCTTTCCGGGAACTTATCCGGGGCGGGGTCGGCAGTGTGATGGTGGCGCATTTGTCCGTTCCGGTCATCGACAATACCGCCAACAGGCCCACATCGATTTCGGTCCGAAATGTAACCGGTCTGTTGCGGGAGGAGCTTGGTTTCAAGGGGCTCACTTTCACCGATGCGCTGGAGATGAAAGGGGTCAGCAAATATTTCCCCGATGGTCAGGCCTCCGTTGAGGCGCTGATCGCCGGTAACGATATGCTCTGTCTGCCGGGAGACATTCCCACGGTCGTTGCCAGGATCCGGAAGGCCATCAAGAAACGAAAACTTTCCTGGGCAGCCATCGATGAGCATGTTCGGCGTGTCCTGCGTGCAAAATATGCGCAGGGACTGGCCAATATGACACCGGTCAAACTGGAAGGACTTACGGCAGATCTCAACCGTCGGTCTCCGGAGATCCGCCGGGAAGTTGCCCTGAAAGCAGTTACACTGGCCAGGTATGAGGATCCATCTGTTTTTCCGCTTACGCCGGGATCTGCCCGTCGCGTGGCGCTCATTTCGCTGGGCACTTCCCGGGATAATGAGTTCACCCGAAAATTGCGCCTGGACCATGATGCAGACGTCTTTCATTTTGATTACCGGCAATCCGTTGCCCGGGTGCCTTCGATCCTGGAACTGATCCGTCAGCGATACGATGTCGTGGTTGTGGCCATCCAGGGGTTGACCAGGTTCCCCGGCAAACAATTCGGCATGAGCGATGCCGCTGTTCAGCTTTGGCGGGATGCCATCGCCCTGAAACCACATGCCGTGGTATTGTTTGGCAATCCATATGCTGCGCAGATGGCCTGCCAGGCAAAGAATCTGCTGGTATGTTACGAGGACGAGCCCATTACACGGGAGGTGGCTTCGGAGATGTTGTCCGGCCGGCTACAACCGGCGGGAAAGCTCCCCGTAACCGTGTGTGAGAACATGCCGGCCGGCACGGGTAAGACATTCCAGCTGATGCCGGCCGTTGTGCCGCAGGCGGTAGGCATGCGTCCGGAAACGCTGGGTGTGATCGATTCGCTGGCCCATGACGCCATCCGACAGCAGGCCACGCCTGGTTGTGTCGTACTTGTCGCCCGCAAAGGCCGGATCGTATATCAGAAAGCATTCGGCTACCAGACCTATGACAGTATGGCGCCTGTCCGGCCGGAAATGCTGTGGGATATGGCATCGGTCACGAAGATCTGTGCCACGACCCTGTCCGTCATGAAACTCTATGACCAGGGCCGTCTTTCCCTGGAAGGTACGCTCGGAGATTATCTCCCATGGACCCGCGGATCCGATAAAGAGGGACTACGCATACGCGACATCCTCTTACACCAGGCCCGCCTCAAATCATTCATCCCATTCTACCGGGAAACGATCGATACGGCCACCGGCATTCCCAGGGAGGGCTTCTATCGCACGTCTCCCGGCCAGGGATATGATATCCGGGTGACAGAAGGCATGTACATGCGCAATGATTTCCGAGACACCATGTATCGCCGGATGGTACAGAGTAAGCTGGAAAAGCCGGATAATTACATCTACAGCGATAACGACTTCATTTTTCTGGGAAAGATCGTGGAATCCATCAGCGGTCTTCCGCTGGATGCTTTTGTGGCAAAGGAGTTCTATCGACCCATGGGGCTCGTGAGTCCCGGTTTCCGACCGTTGGAGCGGTTCTCAAAGAGTATGGTGGCTCCGACTGAGGCAGAACGCATTTTCCGCCGCAGCCTTGTCCATGGGGATGTACATGATCCGGGCGCTGCGCTATTCGGGGGCGTTGCCGGTCATGCCGGACTCTTCAGCAGTGCCTATGACATTGCAGTACTCATGCAGATGCTGCTCAACAAGGGGGTGATGAACGGAAAAAGGTATCTCTCGGATGCTACGATCGATCTGTTTACGGCCTATCACAGCAATATCAGCCGGCGGGGGCTGGGTTTTGATAAACCGGAGAAGGATAACCTCACGCGCAAGGATCCCTATCCGACCCTGAGTGCCTCTTCCCTGACCTTCGGCCATACCGGTTTCACGGGTACCTGCGCATGGGCCGATCCGGCACAGGACCTGGTATATGTGTTCGTCTCCAACCGGGTGCATCCGGATGGCAGCAATAAACTCCTGCGGATGAATGTCCGCAGCAATATCCACGAAAAGATATACGAGTCACTCCGATAGGCCCATCAATATTTTCTCCATAATCAGAAGGGGGCTGTAATTTTTACAGCCCCTTTCTGATTATGGATGATATGTTTTGATGTCAGGCGCCTGGTTCCGGCGGCTTTTCCGGCCCTCTCCTGGGTCCGCGATTGGGTCGGTTTTCTTCGCGCGGTTTGTCCGTCCTGGGCTGTCCCTGTGCCTTGGGTTGTCCCTGTGCGGGCGTTGGCCGTTGAATTTGGCTGCCACGGCCCTGGTCTTTTCTGGGACCGGCCTGGGTCGGTCTGTTGCCATCCTTGCGGAGTTCAGGGCCACGAGATGGTTGTTGGGGTGTGGAGGGTGCTTTCCCTTGAGGGGCAGCCACCGGCTTATCCCGTTCCCGGGCACGCTGCTTTCTTTTCTGGCTGTTGCGTTCCAGACTGCGGAGGCTGATCTGGCCTACCACGTCCACAAACTGCGGGGTGGCTTCCTTCGCCTTCTGGGCGTTGGTTGTTTCCACCGTTTCCAGTTCCGTGGCTTTTTCTCCCCGGAGGTTCATTTCACGGATCTTCCGGACGGTCTCGATGGTGAGGGGATAGTGGCGGTTGCTGTCGGGCAGCACATACCACATGATGCCTTTGAAGATATCCTTCTTGATCAGGTTTGCTCTTCCTTTGACGGTTTCGAGACTGTCGGCATCCCTGGGGAATCCGTTGAGGGCATCCAGGTAGGTGTCGAGTTCGTAGTTCAGGCAGCATTTGAGGCGCCCGCACTGGCCGCTGAGTTTGGTCTGGTTGATCGACAGGTTCTGGTACCTGGCGATCGTTGTGGTGACGCTCTTGAAATCCGACAGCCAGCTGCTGCAGCAGAGTTCCCGACCGCAGCTTCCGATGCCTCCGACCTTGGCCGACTCCTGTCGCGCACCGATCTGTTTCATTTCGACCTTCACCCGGAATTCTGAGGCGAACACCTTGATCAGTTCTCGGAAATCGACGCGGTCGTCTGCGATGTAGAAGAATGTGGCTTTACGTCCGTCCGCCTGGATCTCCACTTCACAGAGCTTCATGTTCAGTTTCAGCTGGCGGGCGATGGCGCGTGAGCGGATCAGGGCTTCTTTTTCCCGTCCCTTGGACTCCCGCCATTTCTGGAGATCTGTATCTGAGGCACGTCTCAGGACCTTCTTCATGTCGGGTGCGTGTTCCTGGACGCGACGTTTTTTCAGCTGCAGCCGCACGAGTTCGCCGGTGAGACTGATCTCTCCGACATCAAATCCGTTGACGCCTTCCAGGGTGACCATATCTCCCTTGGAGAAGATCTGCAGGGTATTATTTCTGAAGAATTCCTTTCTGCTGCCGTTATTGAAACTGACTTCTACCACCCGGCATGATCCTTCCGGGTCGCTGAAGGGGAGGTTGGCCAGCCAGTCGTGCACGTTGAGTCGGTTGCAACTGCCGGTGCTACACCCGCCGTTGCTTTGGCAACCATTGGGTTTGCCGGTCCCGCAAGAGCTACATCCCATGTCTGAGTTCGTTATATGTTGATAAGAGGCGCCACATATTGTGGCGTCCCGACAAGGGAGGGTGCGTCGGTTGACCGCGTCAAACCTCGGACCGCTTAAGGGGTCCAGGGGTGTTTCCCAGATGGAAACAAACACGGAAATCCTTTTTCCGGGAAGATATGAAGCAATGAAAGGCTCTGTTATTTTCCTGCAGTACGATGCTTCACTGGTCTCTCTCTCTTTTCGGATCGTACCCTCACTCGATCAAAATTAATGAATTGTCCCTGATGATATGCCAAAATCTGATGGACAGTGCCAGGAACAGGATTTTGCCGTTGGCATTTCTTTCCACCTGATAGGCAGCCTGGTCGAGTTCTTCTACCATGGCCTGTTGTTGGGCCAGGGTCGCCATTTTATTCAGTCTGCCCGCAAAATCCCGTTCGCTGTCCTGCATCACCGGTGCCCGGTCACCCAGGCTTCTGAGTCTGATGCTTTGTGCGAGCAGGTGGTTGACGTACAGCAGGAATTGTTTCTGTTTCTCGCGTCCGTGTTTTGAGATCTCTTCCACCCATTTCACCTGGGCGACGGGGCCGCCTCTGAGGATGGCATTGAACCAATCCCGCGTCATCGACTGCCAGTCTTCCTCATTGTGTTGTAAAATGGACAGGGCCTCCCGGTAGTTCCCTTCTGCCAGTACGGCGGTGGCCATGGCCTGTTGTTCCGTGATGCCTGTTCTTTGCTTTAGGGCTTCGGCCAGCGTATTCTGGTCCAGCGGAGGGATCCTGATCAGTTGGGTCCTTGACAGGATGGTGGCCAGAATGCGGGCATCATCTTGTGCGACGAGCAGGAACAGCGTGTTTGGTGGTGGTTCTTCTATGAGTTTGAGCAACTTATTCCCCTCGGTGCCCAGGTATTCAGGCATCCACAGGATATGGATCTTATAGCCTTGTTCGAAACTTTTAAGGCTCAGGACCCGGACGATCTCATTGCATTCCGCTGCTGTGATGTTTCCCTGTTTATTTTCCGCTCCGATGGATTGCAGCCAGTCGAAGTCATTGCCGTAGGGATGCAGTTTGATGAACTCCCTCCATTCCGCCGCGAAATCACTGCTCAGCGAGGGGGAGCCTGATTTCCGGGTGATGGTCGGGAAAGTGAAGTGGATATCGGGGTGCTGGAGCTTTGCTGCTTTCACACAAGCGGGGCAGGTCCCGCAGCTGTCATCCGGCAGACTCGCCGTAAGATCAGATGAAGTGGGGATTTCCGGCTCTCCAAAGAGTGAGGCCATGGCCGGCTGGGTCTGTTGGACACCCCTTTTTGTCACCAGATCACAACAGAGATACTGGGCGAAGGCAATCGCGAGGGGGAGGCTGCCTGATCCCTCACGTCCCAAAAAAAGCAGGGCATGGCTCAGGCGTTCATCCCTGACCATGGCTTTGAGCCTGTCCTTTACCTCTAACTGACCGATGACCGACGAGAAATTCATTGCCTTGCGAAGATACTTCCTCTCACGTCAACCGAAGCCATTTACCAGGTTACCATGGAAACGAAACGCCCCCTGTTTTCAGGGGGCGCCTCGTAGGATCATTTCAGGTATTTGACAATTTCTTCGCTTCCGGGTTTCACGCTGCTCGGGAAAACAGCCAGCAGACGTCCCTGTTCATCCAGCAGGAACTTCGTGAAGTTCCAGCGGATATCAGCATCCATCACTCCGTTCTTTGATTTTTGTGTCAGCCACTGGAAGAGCGGGTGTGTGTCAGAACCTTTTACGGATATTTTTTCAGCCATGGGGAAGGTTACTCCATAGTTCTTCCGGCAGAATTCCTTGATCTCTTCGTTGCTGCCGGGCTCCTGGCCGCCGAAATTATTGGCCGGAAATCCGATGATGACGAGTTTCGACTTGTACTGTTCGTAAAGTTTTTGCAGATCGTCGTACTGTTTGGTGTATCCGCATTGTGAGGCGGTATTGACGATGAGCACTTTTTTGCCTTTGAATTTAGAGAAGTCGATCTCTGAGCCATCAAGGGAGGGCACCTTGAAATCATAGATACCGCCGGCAAGGTTCATGATGGTTGCGAGCATAAGGATGTTGAGCATGGGTGATCTTTTAAATACTGATTATATGATATAACGTCAGGGGAGGGTTAGTGGTTCACTATTGTTTTTCGTAGGCACCAAGATCAGGTTGTGCATCCCGGGGTTTATCATCGAGATCTCTGCTGATCAAGCCGGGTATGCCTTTGTTCACCGCAGGCGATGCCTTCTTTTGGATGCGGTAATCGAAATATCTTTTGGTGGTGTTGATGCTGTCAAATTGCGGCGCCTGGTTTCTGATGCCGTTGATCACTGTGGCATGTGCCGGGTCTCCGGGCCCCCTGAACAGCACGTGTCTGATGCTGACCTGAAAAGGATTGGCACCGCGTCTGGATGTGAATATTTCCTGCTCCACCGTTCCTTCATCTCCCCAGAGAATGCTGTTGTCTATTTGCACGGAAATGGGCCAGGTGGTTACCCCTTGTCTGGTACTATCCCAGTTCTGGACCGAGAAGACCGGATATTTATGCGGGATCATCGCATTTGAGAAAGAGGCCACTGTGCAGTGTCTGAAATGGTATTGTCCGCCTTTGAGGAGCAGGATGTTCCTGCCGCAGTTCGTCACCTGACAGTTTTCCGCTTCGATGGAACTCCCTGATCCTACGATTCCAGCCTCGTAGGCCTGATCGATCACGGTGCGGTCAAGCGTCAGCTTGGGACGTCCGTTGCCGGCGACTCCTTCTGCCACGATCCCGTTGTAGGCATTCAGTATCCTTGCATGGGTAAGCCGGTTATCGACGCTGTTGGTCCTGAGGTAGATGCCCGGCCAGGAAGCCGGAAGGTTTCGATACCCTTCATCCAGCCGGTCGCCTGTAAACAGCACAGGCTCCGTCACCGTCCCCTCGGTGATCAGGCTGCCATCGACCACGATGGGAGCATCCGCGTGTAAATAGATCCTGGATCCCGCTTCAACGGTCAGTCGGCTGTCTTTGGCGATCTGCAGTCCCCCGAGTATAACATAGGGGAGCCTGCGGTCGAAGCGGGTGTCCCTGGTAATGACCGTGTTTCGCAGGAACCGGGCGTTCTGGCCCCAGGCTTCCAGGATGACCGTCTGATTGCGGCTTCCCAGTTCCACGACGAGGCTGTCGCGGACCAGGAAAGGATTGGTGGACTGGTCCGGGTTCACCCGGACGGTTACAAAGGCATATATGCTGTCACGGGCTTCGATCCTGATGTCTCGAACGCCGGGGCCGGATACTCCGTCAATGTTGATCTGGAACATGGAGCTGACGCCTCCTGAGAGCCTGATGGACGGGATCTGCACAGGCCTGTCTTCCAGGTTCAGGATCAGGAAGCCAGCCGTTGCGGATCCGGCGGTGGTAAAGACGGTATCGAATCGGACCGTATCTGCCAGGCATCTTACAGATTCCGGGCCTGCCGTCATGATCTCCATTTTACGACAGGCTCCCAGACAGAGCAACAGCAGGAACATGAACGACAGTATCCTGTACATAGGTCCCGAAAATACATCATCCCTGTTACTGTGTGGCATAGGCGATGGTGGCAATGTATAGTTTTGCGGGTGCGGCCGCCAGAATGGCGTGTGCGCAAGCCTCCAGACTGGCTCCGGTGGTGATGACGTCGTCCAGGATCAGCAGATGTTTCCCGGTGATGCGGTCGGGCTGGTGCAGGGCGAAACCGCCCGACAGGTTGGTCCATCGTTCTATCCTGTTCTTTTTCGTCTGGGTATCCGTCTTGCGGATCCGTTGGACCACATCATTCCACACCGGCTTTCCCGTCGCGAGGGAAAATCCCAGACCGATGGTTTCCGCCTGATTGTAACCGCGTAGTCTTTGTCTGTCGGCATGCAATGGGATCGGCAGCACTGCATCCAGGGGACTGAATCGTCCGGATCGGATAAGGGCTTCCCCCAGATGTCTCCCGAGGCTGATCCCCGCCTCCCGGTTCCCTTTGTATTTCAATGCATGCAGGATCTTTTGCATGGCGGCCCCCCTGCTGAAAAAATACAGACTCCCCGCGGCATCTATGCGGGTGCGTCCCCAGAACAGCATCTCCACAGGGTTTTGCGGCTGATGGAGGAAGCCCGTGCGTGGAAGTTCGCTGAGGCAACGAAGGCAGATGGATGTTCCGGATACGTGCATAGCCCGACCGCAACCCGGACAGCGGTGTGGCCACAGCAGGGAGCCGGCGTGGTAGATCCATTGACGGGGGAGGGTTTGAATCGCCATCCAGCGAAGGTATCCCTGCGATCGGGCGTTATCAGGATGATATCACGCCATCGGGCAAGTATTATGCTGATCAACTACCGATGTTTTCCTCCGCAGATCAGGGGAAAAGCAGGCGATAGACGTCTTCCACGGTGGCCGCGGGGATCACTTCGATATTCCCCTGCCATCCTTCGGTTGCCTTTCTATTGTATTTGCTGATGACGATGCGCTCAAAGCCCAGTTTCTCTGCTTCGGAAATGCGTTGTTCGATCCTGTTCACTGCGCGGATCTCCCCACTAAGGCCCACTTCGGCCGCAAAACATGTCTTTTGTGAAAGCGGCAGGTCTTCATAGGATGAGAGCAGCGCGCAAACCATGGCCAGGTCGATGGACGGGTCTTCGATCTTCAATCCGCCGGCGATATTGACGAACACATCCTTTGTACCGAAGTGAAATCCGCCTCTTTTTTCCAGCACGGCCAGCAGGAGCTGGAGTCTGCGGAGGTCGAAACCGCTGGCGGTTCGTTGCGGGGTTCCATAGACAGAGGGGGTGACCAGCGCCTGCACTTCGATCAGCAATGGCCTGAGGCCTTCCATCCCGGCGGCGATGGAGATGCCGCTGAGCGGTTCCTCCTTTTGGTGGATGAGGATATCCGATGGATTGGCGACGGGCATCATGCCGTCGGCCGTCATTTCGTAAATGCCCAGTTCCGAGGTGGAACCGAATCGGTTCTTGGTCGTCCGCAGTATGCGATAGGCATAATGGCGGTCGCCTTCGAAATGGAGGACCGTATCCACCATGTGTTCCAGGAGTTTGGGGCCGGCGATGGTCCCATCCTTGGTGATATGTCCGATGAGGAAGACGGGGGTGCGGGTATCCTTGGCGAAACGCTGGAATTCGGCGGTGCATTCCCTGATCTGGGGGATGCTGCCGGGCGAGGAGTCCAGGAAGGGGGATTGAAGGGTCTGGATCGAATCGATGATCACCATGCCCGGTTTTACCTTTTTGATCTCCTGGAAGATCTCACGGGTAGAAGTTTCGGTGAGGAGGTAGAAATCATCATGGCTGAGCTTCAGTCGGTTGGCGCGCATTTTGACCTGATGTTCACTTTCCTCGCCGGTGACGTAGAGCGTGCGTATGTCTTTCATACGGAGGGCGTCCTGCAGGAAGAGTGTCGATTTTCCGATGCCCGGTTCGCCCGCCGCCAGCACAAGACTGCCCGGCACGATGCCTCCGCCCAGTACGCGGTTGAGTTCAGGGTCGGGGGTGAGGATGCGTTCCTCTTCCTGCCACTGGACGGATTCCAGTGACAGGCTTTTGGCGGAAGCCCCTGAGGCGCTTTCTTCCTTCCACGATGCTTTGTCGCGGTCATCACCCTTGTGGATGATCTCTTCTGTGAAACTATTCCAGGCCTGGCAGGCAGGACATTTTCCTGTCCATTTCGCGGCTTCGTAGCCGCACTCTTTGCAGAAAAAAGCTTTTTTTACCTTGCTCATGGGATGGTTCGTTGCGTAAATCTGACGGACCGTGGAACAGAGATTCCGGCGATATTGTTGCAAAGATATCTGATCGGTGCATCGCCTGCAGGAAGAGGGGGAAAGCAATGAAAGGTGGAGGATGTTTAGAAAAGATAGAGGGCCGGAAGAATCCGGCCCTCGTCACTTACTAACCCATTAAATTCTCCCACTAAATTACAAAGTCGATCTATAAAACAAAATAAATTTTTGGGTTGTGTATAACTTTGACTGGAACTGCATGCCCAAAATGTTGTGAAACAATTAACAATATATATATGTATAAACAAATGATAATCATCAAAATAATCTATTATTACCTAAAAAATCTGAACGTTGTACCGGGTTTGGGGTGAAAGATGCTGCCAAAATGACACATGATGTTTGAATGACAACTGAAATGGCAGCTTGGGTCGTTTTGGCGATGAATTTGCTGTAACATTGCATGGAATAAAACAATAAAACCGATCAATTATGAATTCGATCATGTTGGTGTCGCTGATCTTTGTCGGGATCAGTATGCTGGTCTCTTACAGGCTTCGTTCGAAGTTCTCGGAGTATAGCCAGTTTCCGCTTTCTTCCGGGATGTCTGGTCGTGAGGTAGCGGAGCGGATGTTGCGGGATAACGGCATTTATGATGTCAAGGTCGTGTCGGTGGATGGTTTTCTGTCCGATCACTATAACCCGGCCGACAAGACGGTCAATCTGAGTCCGGATGTGTTCAACAATACCACGATCGCAGCGGCGGCGGTAGCGGCCCATGAGTGTGGACATGCCGTGCAGCATGCGACGGCCTATCGCTGGTTGACCTTCCGCAGTAAGATGGTGCCGGTGGTGCAGGTGAGTTCCATGCTGATCCAGTGGGTGTTGCTGGCCGGCGTGTTGTTGATCAACGTATTTCCCTCTCTTTTGCTGCTGGGCATCGGACTGTTCGCCGTCACTACGCTTTTTTCTGTCGTGACCCTGCCGGTGGAGTTCGACGCGAGTCGCAGGGCGCTGGCGTGGCTGGGAACGACCAGGATCACCAATGCCCAGGAGCAGCCCCAGGCTCAGGATGCCTTGAAATGGGCTGCCTTGACCTACGTTGTGGCCGCAATAGCTTCCATTGTGACCCTTGTACAGTACATATTGATCTATCTGGGAGCCCGTGACCGCGATTGACCGGGATTCTCTCTTTATTTGCTTAGCCTCTCCGTGATCGGAGAGGCTTTTTTGTGCTCCGTGTGTTCCATCTGAAAACAAATAAATATGCAATAAATGAATATATAAAGTGTGATTGATTTTTTCGGGGGGGTATTGAGCTCTTTTTTCGAAATAAATCCTTCCGGATGCAGCGTTTATGAAATTCTTCGGTCTTCATTCAGGAAAATCATTGAAGATTTTACCCTTCCCTTAACACAATCATATTTGAAGAACAGCTAAACAATGCGTGTTCATTACTTGTATTTCCAATGTTAAATTTTTTTAATCAAACCAAAAAAGCAGCATGAGAAAACTGTTCTTATGTCTTCTGATCCTGTCCTTGGGCACGGCGCAAACTTTTGCCCAGGTGCGAACGGTTACGGGAAAGGTGACGGACGAAAAGGGAGCCGGACTGTCCGGTGTCACGGTCAGTGCCGTGGGCAGGGATGCCAGGGCATTGACAAACAATGATGGAAACTTCTCCATTCAGCTCAATGATCAGGTGAAGACGCTCCGCTTCACTTATGTAGGTTATGAAAGTATTGACGTGTCAGTTTCCGGCAAGTCAACGGTGGATGTTTCGATGTCTGCCAGCAACGCGGGCCTCGATGAGGTGGTCGTGGTTGGATATACCACACAGAAGAAGCGTGAAGCCACTGGTACCATTGCATCTGTCAAGGGTTCTGCGATCGCTAACCTGCCGGTACAGAGCTTTGAAGCATCACTGGCTGGCCGTGCGGCGGGTGTGCAGATCACGGTACCAAACGGTGTGTTGAACAATCCACCGGTCTTCCGGGTTCGGGGTACGAACTCCATCAACCTTAGTTCACAGCCATTGATCATCATCGACGGTGTGCCTTCCTTTGATGGAAATGCAAGCCAGAATTCTGCAGCCAATAACCCATTGGCTTCGATCAATCCCAATGACATTGAGAGCATTGACATACTTAAGGATGCATCGGCTGCTGCCATTTATGGTTCTCGTGCTGCGAATGGTGTGGTAATGATCACTACGAAGCGGGGTAAGACCGGAGCGGCCAAGGTGTCCTACGATGTTACCCTTGGTCAGACGGAGGCTTACCGCTTGTGGGATCTGTTGAATGCTGAGCAGTATATGACCATCAAAAACGAGGGTTTGACCAATGCCAACATCACCACCCAGAAATTCAACCCTTCATTGGATGCGAACGGTAAAATGATCGATACCCGCTGGATCGATTATGTATATCGTAAAGGTTTCCAGCAAACACATACACTCAGTGTATCGGGTGGTACTGCCCAGACCAAGTACTTCATGTCTGCAGGATATACCAATCAAGAGGGGATGCTGGTTGCGAACGAATTCAATCGCAAAACGTTAAGAATGAATGTTGATCATCAACCCAACAAGGTCATAGGCCTTGGGGCTACATTCAATTTTTCCAATGAATTCAACAAGGCTCCCAACACTGGTTCACTCCCCGGTCAAGCTTTCAATACTGCAGGTATCGGTCGTTTGCCGCTCATTACAGCGCCGAACGTAGCTCCGCTGAATAACGATGGTTCCTACAACATTGGATCCAATGGATTGATCGGTGTCATGAACAACCAAACCGGCCAGGTTGGATTCTACAACCCGGTGCCCATCATTGCACTCAACAGGTTCACGAGTGAAAACAACCGGATCAATAGTAATTTGTACATGACCGTTAAGCCGGTGAGCTGGATCACGTTGAAAACACAGTATGGTATCGATTATTTGAATACCGATAATAACAGCTTTACATCGCCGGTGCATGGGGATGGATTTCCTCGTGGCGGTGCCACCAGCACGCTTGCAAAATATCGTCGCTGGGTATGGACAAATACGGCCAATTTTGACCAGAAGATCGGGGATGACCATACCTTCAATCTACTGGTGGGAAATGAACAGCAACGTACCATTTCAGACGGTTTTGGTTTGACCCGCCAGGACATTTCAGATCCTTTCTACTCAGATATCCAGGGTGGTTGGTTGACGCCGAACCCTGCAGGACTCTTCCGCGGCGAGAACTACTTCCTTTCCAACTTTGCTCAGTTCCGTTACGACTTCCGCAAGAAGTATTTTCTGAGCGCCAGTGCCCGTCGTGATGAATACTCCGCCTTTGGACCCGGCAACAAGCAGGGTGATTTCTGGGGTGCATCTGCGGCCTGGGACGTCACCCGTGAAAACTTCTGGGCATCTGCAGGCATCGACAAGATCTTCAGTTCCTTTAAGATACGTGGTAGTTACGGAACGGTAGGTAATATTGCAGGGATCAGTGATTTCGTATCCCTCTCCCTTTATGGTTCCGGATTGTATGGAGCCTTGGGAACGCTTGGGTTCAGTCAGGCGGGCAATGCCAATCTGAAGTGGGAGACCTCTAAGAAAACGGACATTGGTCTGAACTTTGGTATCCTGAATGATCGGGTGACCTTCGATGTAACCTATTATAACAACGACATCGACGGGTTGATCCTGGGTGTACCACAAGCACCTTCCCGTGGCATCCCCGGTAATTCTATCAATGATAACGTAGGGTCCATGTTCAACCGTGGCTTCGAATTCACGGTCAACGCTTCTCCGATCAGGACAAAAGACTTTACCTGGAACACGAACTTCAACCTGACGACCAACGACAATGAGGTCACATCACTGGTACCTGGTGGCGCTCAGCAATTCACCACAGGGACATCCGGCCTTGAGGTGGCAAGCATTACCCGCGTAGGTTCGCCCATTGGCAGTCTTTTTGTGGTTCGTACTGCCGGAGTCAATCCCGAGAACGGACGCAGGATATTTGTGAATAAGGATGGTAAGCAGATCCAATATACCCACGTAGTTGCTACGGGTCAGAGTCGATGGACCTATCTTGACGGGACCACGGCACCTGCCGTAAGCGGCGCGGATGCTGTATTATATGGACGTTCAACGCCAAAGTATTTTGGAGGTTGGGATAACACTTTCCGCTACAAGAGTTTCGACCTCAATGTGATGCTGACCTATCAGGGTGGTTTCTACGTGTACAATGGTACAAAGGCGGGTCTTCGGGACAATCGTTTTTGGAACAGTTCATCCGAAGTACTTACCCGTTGGCAAAAGCCGGGTGACAAAACAGAAATTCCGCGCATCGTATTCGGAGACAATGTTTCCAATGGTTCTGCCTTCGCCCAGTCACAGAACGTCGAGAAGGGTGATTTCCTGAAGTTGCGTAATCTGACCCTGGGATATACGTTGCCTGCAGATCTGGTACAAAAGGCCAAGATCAGTAACGTTCGTGCCTATATCAGCGGACAAAACCTGGCCATCCTGACCAACTATACGGGTCCCGATCCGGAAGTGTCCACAAATGGTGCAGGTAATACCAACCAGGGTGTGGACCGGAACTCCGTTGCCAACGCACGGACCATCCTTTTCGGTCTTCGGATCGATTTCTAACCGAGCAAATTGAACTGAAAGATGAAACAAATCAAACATAGCCTGCTGGCACTGGTTGTTACCACCGGATGCCTAATGTCCTGCCAGAAGGACAAGTGGTTGAGTCCCACGCTCACCACGGCCATTTCAGATGCCACCGCATTCGATACGAAAGAGCGGGTCGCGCAGCAGATCAATGGATTGTATGCAGCTGTAAAATCAGGCCTGTATCTTGGAAGTCGTTATATCGTGTACAATGATATCAGAGGAGAAGATTATAATAATCTTCGTACCAATGGTGTAACTGGTTTGCAGACCTGGAACCACACCCTCGTAGCATCTACGAACGAGGTGGCCAACGTTTGGGGTGCTGCATATTCGGCGATCAACCAGACCAACGTATTCCTGGAAGGTATGGCGGGTAAGGGCAATACTGTGGTCGGCAGTACGCTTGCTGCGAATTACAATGGTGAAGCCCGCTTCATCCGCGCCATGTGCTACTATGACCTGCTCCAACTATATGCTCGACCTTACTGGGATGGCAACGGCTCCAAGCCCGGTCTGCCCCTGCGTTTGAAGGCGAACAAGAGCAGCGGAGATAATGATCTGGCCCGCAGTACCGTACAACAGGTGTACGACCAGATCCTGCAGGACCTCGATTTCGCCGAGCAGAACCTCCCCGCCAGTTATGCAGACGCACTTACGAATACTACCCGTGTTCATAAGAACACGGCCATTGCCCTCAAAGTGCGGGTGAACCTGAGCATGCGCCGCTATGCACAGGCCATTACCGAGGCCAATAAGATCGTTTCAGCAGCTGCTCCTTTCAAGGCTGCAACCGGAGTAGCCCATGAACTCCAGGCGAACATCAAAACGACCTTTACCACTTTCACGACCACAGAATCAGTGTTCTCCCTGCCTTTCACTGCGAACAATCTACCCGGTACGCAAAATTCATTATGCTTCTATTTCGGCCCTGCCCCAGCAGGTGGCAGCGAGTATCCGCTGATAAGCACAGGTATCCTGGGTCGCGCTGAATTCAAGGCAGATGACAAGCGTCGGACTGAATTGCTGGTGGTAAGCGGTGGTAATACCTGGATCAACAAATATCCGACAGGCCCGGTCAATACTGACTATGCCCCGATCATCCGCTATTCTGAAGTGCTGCTCAGCCTGGCAGAAGCCATTGCCAGAACGACTTCAGGTGTAGATGCCAGGGCACTCGCCCTGCTGAATGCAGTGCATGTACGCAGCCAGCCTACGGCGTTCACTGCGGCAGACTTCGCCAACAACCAGGCGTTCATTGATGCCATCCTCATGGAGCGTCGCATCGAGTTCATGGGTGAAGGCCGTCGCAGCCCTGATCTGCTGCGTCTTGGTCTGCCGATCCCCGGCAAGGCCAATGTACCGACCATCACGCCAACACAGGCCGAATATATCTGGCCGATCCCTGATGGAGAAATCCTCAATAATAAGTTGATGACGCAGAACTAATTGCTGCTGATCATCAAAGAAAGTGCCGCGACCCGTTCGCGGCACTTTTTTTATGATCACATGTTGGGATGGAAAGCTACCGGATCGATGACCGACATGTCGTAGGTAAGATCATCCTCCCAGGGAAGCATGGCATTTATGAGCCTAAATCCTTTGAAGGACCAAAGATCCCCGACCCTTATTTCTGTCTCGCGGATGACACCGTTTTCGATCAGTCTGCCCCTTTCTGTCCCATTGAGCAATGGCTTGTCGGGGGTCCACCAATTGCTCCCATCAAAGAATGCGATGTTGGCAATGCTGACATCTGTGATCTGACCATCGCGAATGATCAGGATCTCGTCTGCATGGCTACATGATAACATTGCATTGATCCATGCCCTGTCTGCATATTTGTACCGGTAATCTGGGGGTACTATATGCATCATGCGTATTTTTTGAACCATTCGACGCCTATACGGGAACTGCTCAATGATGATCTGCTCGTCCGTTCCGTATTCGATCCGTATGCGGGTCCTTACGGAATCGGGAAAGTTCATGTCATTCAGTAGGTCTTTAAGGTTTGGAATGGTAAAGACCCCGTGATCTTCAAGGGTCCTGGACAGTCTTTGCTGATGTCGTTCCAATTGATGTACCAGGCCATTTTCAGCCCGAATGGTTTCAATGAATCGGGACATATACCTTGTTGATCATCTCCTGATATTCATCTTCGAGCCGGCTTTGGCAGGTGATGCCTCCACCGCTTGAATAAACGCCATTGCTCTGCATATAGCGGATCAGTACGCAACTGTCCAATCTGCCATTTTCGAAATATCCGGCGATGCCGGTATAATAGCCACGCTTTCGTCCTTCCGCTTCCCGGATGATCTCGAGGGTCCGATTCTTTGGTGCTCCGGAAATAGATCCGGCCGGCAGCAATTCAAAGATGATGTCACCGATCCTCTGATGATAATCATCAGGCAGTTTCCCTGAAATTTCAGAACTGACCTGTCCGAGTTGACCAAATTGGCTGTGAATGACTTCGTAATACCTGTAGCGCTCAACTTTGATGTCGGTGGCTACGCGGCCAAGGTCGTTTCGGATGAGGTCTACGATCGTCGCATGTTCCGCTGCTTCCTTTTGATCCCGGAGGATCATTTCACGAGCATCAGGCAGCGATGCGTCAATGGTTCCCTTCATGGGATGGCTGCGAATGCAGCCATGGTCTATGCGAACAAAGGTCTCCGGAGAGAAGCTGATGAATCGGTTCCTTAGCAGGCATTTGTATTTCGATCTGCCCATCCGATAGCTTTGTTCGAGGGTTAGATCAGTGTCAACCCTGGTATCCGCCGTGAGATTAACGAGGTAGCTGTCACCTTTTTGGATGTGGTTGATCGTGATGTCGAACATCCTTTTGTATGTCTTTGGATCGATCGGCTGTTTTATGAACCGGAAGGAACTTTGCAGAGATGGACTTACCGTGCCCGGAGTCTGAGACGATCTGCCATTGAATAAGAACATGAATTCATCCTGAGGTTCATCCAATCGCCAAAGCCGGGGCATCATTTCCTCAAAGTCTATCAGGAAACAGAATGGGATGTTCAGTCTGCCCAGTCTGTTCATTTCCAGGATGCAGGCTTGCCTGTTCATAGCTGGGTAGATGGAGGATTCCTGGCGTTCCAGGCACTGTGTACGAAGATATTGATCAGAGTCTGATCTCCTCGTTGTTGCTGTCGTAAAAATGGAATTCCGTCAGGTGGTAATTGTTATTCGGTCTGATGGTGATGCGCTGGCCGTATTTCCAGCTCCAGCGCCATCTTTTTGAGATCAGGCCTTTTGTAAGGTAAGCGTGTATGATCGGATGGACAGCCACTTTAAGCCCTTTGTGCTTTTGCATGGCGAGGTAGCTCAGATTCTTTTCGATCTCGTCTTCCAGGATCAGCGAGGAGCCTATCTTTCCTGTACCGTGGCAGGAAGGGCAGACTTCCTGGGTGTTGATGGTCATCTCCGGCTTCATGCGTTGCCGTGTGATCTGCATGAGACCGAATTTTGAGATGGCCAGCACGGCGTGCTTTGCCCGGTCGATCCGCATGAAGGTTTCCATGGCCTCATGCAGGCGCTTCTTGTTTTCCGGGAGTTTCATGTCGATGAAATCGACCACGATGATCCCTCCGATATCGCGCAGCCTGAGTTGTCTGGCTATTTCCTCAGCTGCTTCGAGGTTTGTCTGCAGGGCATTTTCCTCCTGGTTGCTGCTGACACTTTTATAGCCGCTGTTGACATCTATGACATGCAGCGCCTCCGTATGTTCGACGATCAGGTAAGCGCCACTGGGGAGATTGACAGTTTTGCCGAAAGCTGCTTTGACTTGTTTGGTCACTCCATATTGGTCGAAAATGGGTGACCCGCCCTGATGCATGGTCACGATATCTGCCTTATTCGGAGCGATCTTTTGTATGTAGTTCTTTGTTTCTGAGAACAGTGTCTTATCGTTGACCACGATCTTGTTGAAATCTTCATTCAGCAGGTCCCGAAGGATGCTGGTGGTCTTGGTTTGTTCGCTCAGGATCTTGGCGGGGGCAGTGGCTCCCTTCAGATTCTGCTGGATGGAATTCCAGCTTTGGAATAAGTTCTGCAGGTCTTCATGGAGTTCCGCTGAGTTCTTTCCTTCGGCCGCGGTTCTCACGATCACTCCGAAATTCTTCGGTTTGATGGATTCCACGATCTTTTGGAGTCTGCGTCTTTCTTCCGAAGAATGGATCTTTCGGGAGACGGCGATCACATCATTGAAGGGGGTAAGCACTACAAAGCGACCGGGCAGCGATAACTCGCAACTCAGTCGGGGACCTTTGGCGGCGATGGGTTCCTTGAGGATCTGTACGAGAATGTTCGGCTTTTGACCGAGTACTTCGTTGATCTTTCCGGTTTTCACGATCTCTGGTTCCACTTCAAACCCGGAGAAGTCGAAGCCCCCGGGCGATCTGTCCTGCATGGCAGTTTGGGTGAACTTCAGGAGGGAACGTGCGTACGGACTCAGGTCCGTGTAATGGAGGAAGGCGTCTTTTTCGAAGCCGACATCTACGAAGGCTGCATTCAGACCCGGGATGAGTTTCTTGACTTTGCCCAGGTACAAGTCTCCCACTGCGAAGCTGGCATCCGTTTTCTCAGAATGCAGTTCCACCAATTTTTTGTCTTCCAACAGGGCAATATCCACGCCCTGAGAAGTCACGTTGATGATGAGTTCTTTGTTCAAGCTTGACAGCAGGATTTGGGAATGCAAACGTCACGAACCAAACCCATACGAAATGTCGGATTTTTTCATCGCAGACATTTCGTACGGGGGGAACCTGATAAGTGGGCCTGAACGGGTGTTCAGGCGGGTCAGAACTATTTGTTCTTCTTCTTATGACGATTCTTCCTCAGTCTTTTCTTGCGCTTGTGGGTAGCGATCTTATGCCTTTTTCTTTTCTTACCGCAGGGCATGCTTCTTAATTTTGTATGATGTACGTTATTGCAATGACTTTATCTTCTCGTCTATCGCCTTGATGGCTTCCGGGTTCTCCACTTTTGTTTTGGCGATCCCGTACCAGTAGGCTGCCTTGACCTTGTTGCCGGCACGTTCGAAACTTTCTGCCAGCAGGAAGATGGCTTCCTTGTTCCATGGTTCCACCGACACCACTTTCTCGAATCGTTCCGCCGCTTTGTCGAACTGACCAGAGATCAATCCTCCGTAACCCAGCATGAACTGTGCGAACATGTTGGATGAATCGCGGGCCACCACTTCACGGATCTTCATGATCCCTTCCATCGGAGCACCACCGGGGCCTGCATGGAAGAAATATGTACTGCCGAGTCCCACGATCGCAGAGTCATTGGAGGGATCAAGGCTGAGCGATTCGTTGAAGAGGTCCCGGGCCTGTTCGGCCATCCAGGCCTTGCGGCCCGGATCAGGTTGTCCCCTCACTTCTTCCAGAAATGCGTGGGCCGCGAAGTTCAGGTTTTTTTCAGACTTTTCCAATTTTGCCTTTTCGCCGGTGTACCAGAGATAAGGCAGCAGGGCACGTGCGCTGTCACGCCAGAAGGCCGCCAGTGATTCGTAGGCGCTGATCTTTTGCGTAACGACGTCACCCCGATGAACGGTTCCTTCCAGTTTGGCCAGCGAAGCAGACTGAACGGGTGTCAGTCTTTTTCGGGCATCTGCCAGGATGCTTTCCGTATCGGGGTGGTCATGCCCTTGTGCCTGGGCATTAGATACCGGGGGTGTGTTACCGGGCGATTTGGTGGTCCTTCCAAAGAAAAACAACGAACTCAGCAGGATCAATCCGCCACCGGTCACCATCCAAATATGTCTGTTCAAGGGGAAGTAGGTTTTCCGGCAAAGGTATGGCTATCATGCCATTTCGTCGGCTCCGTCTTCGTTGATCATGGCGTCCGCCTGGAGTTTTTTAACTTCCTGTGTAAACTCCTTGGCGGGTTTGAAAGCGGGAATGAAATGTGCAGGGATGTGCACCGCCGTATTCTTTTTGATATTCCGACCGATCTTGGCTGCTCTTTTCTTCGTAATGAAACTGCCAAAGCCGCGAATGTAGATATTTTCGCCTTTGGAGAGGGATTCCTTTACTTCCTTGAACATTGTTTCAAGGGTAACGAGTACGTCCACTTTAGGAATTCCCGTCTTCTCGGCAATGTTGTTGATCAGGTCGGCTTTTCTCATTTTTTATGATTTTTTCGGCTCAGGATTGATGATGGGTGAAAACGGATCGGGTGTTTATGCATTGGCCAGCCTGCGGGGCAAATTACCTAAAATTAATTAAATCAACGGATTACATGCATCTTTGCAGGAATAAGAACGATTTTCGACATAGAAAATTGTATGAAGAGACGAATTCCTGTCAAAAGTGATCCGCAACCACCCGCAGCCTCCGCCGAAGCTTTCACAAGTACCCTGATGCGATGGCATGTACAGGACAACCGTCGCATGATGCCGTGGAAGGGCGAACGCGATCCATACCGGATCTGGCTGAGTGAGATCATCCTGCAGCAGACCCGGGTGGAACAGGGTTGGGCTTATTACGAGCGTTTCATACGAGCCTATCCTGATGTCCGCGCCCTGGCATCGGCGGCAGATGCGGAAGTCTTTAAACTCTGGGAAGGCCTTGGTTATTATGCCCGTTGTCGAAATTTGTTGAAAGCGGCCAGAAAGGTGGTAGCCGAACACGGAGGGATTTTCCCGGCAGATCATGCATCCATCCTCGGACTTCCGGGCGTTGGGCCTTACACGGCCGCGGCCATATCTTCCTTTGCCTTTGGGCTGCCGCATGCCGTGGTGGATGGGAATGTCCTGCGGGTCCTGGCAAGATATTTCGGCATCCGGGAATCCGTTGATGAGGCACCTGTGCGCAAACGGCTGGAAGCCTGGGCCCAGTCCCTGCTGTACAGCGATGATCCCGGGGCCTTCAATCAGGGGATCATGGATTTCGGTGCCACGGTTTGCAAGCCTGCGGCTCCGAAATGTTCCGAATGCCCATTGAGCCCCGACTGCATGGCTTTCCGATGGTCTTGTCAGGATACACTGCCGGTGAAAACGCCCAAGGCCGCGCGACGGCTGCGCTGGATGGATTACATCATCCCTATATCGAACGGGGCCATTCCGCTGCGGGAAAGGACCGGGAAGGATGTTTGGAGGCATCTCTTCGAACCGATCCTGATAGAATCCGCTGAACAAAGGCCTGAAAAGCAGTTGCTGTCAGACCCGTTGGTGCTGGGGTTGAACGGGGGCGCTCATCCGCCACTCCCTCAACTTTCTTCTCCCTATGTCCAGCTGCTCACCCATCAGCAGATCTCGGGTCGGTTCCTGATCCTATTACCGGACTCCAGACCGTCATTGCCCGAAGGCTTTGCCTGGGTGGATCTGAGCGAACTTCCGTCCATCGCTTTCCCCCGGCATATCCGTCAATTCATTGACCAGCAACCGTTACTTTCACCATCCAACCTTCCATAAAGATGTATAAGATCCCGCTGATGCTCCTGTTCCTTTCGCTGGTATGTTGCAACAGTCCATTCACGCCCAGGCCGCGAGGATATTTCAGGATCGATTTCCCCGAGCGATCCTATGTGGCGTTCCGGGAACCCGGATTCCCTTACCAGTTCGAATACCCGGTGTACGGACGGATCGTTCGCGACAGCAGTCTCTTTTATGAATCCGATGGAAACCCCTACTGGATCAACATTGATTTTCCAGGCTTCAATGGACGCATTTATCTGAGTTACAAGGCCATTGGCGGTTATTCCACCTACAAGGTCAAACGGGGGGCGGGATATGTTGATTCCCTCGCGCCCAACACCTTCGAAGGACTGGTGGATGAAGCCTATCGGATGACCTTCAAGCATACTACAAAGGCCTCAGGGATCAGCGATTCCATGTTTCGAACGACAAATGGTGTTTCCGGCGCCTATTTCAGGGTGGAAGGGAATGCCGCCACGGCACGCCAGTTCTATGTGACCGACAGCACCCGGCATTTTCTGAGGGGTGCGCTGTATTTTGATTCCACCCCCAATGAAGATTCGCTCTCGGTGGTCAATGATTTTCTGGAGGCGGACATGAAACATTTGATCGAGACCTTACGTTGGCAAGATTAGAGATGGTTAGATGCACATCACCTTTGGGGGCAAAGGTTTAATTTTGAAAAAAAGCCTGCATTGATAGTCATAGATAAAGTTTTGGTCAGCGACGATGTAGTCGAAAAACAGTTTGTGTGCGACCTTGCGCGTTGCAAGGGTGGATGTTGCGAAGACGGGGATGCCGGAGCACCGCTGACGGAATCTGAACTCGACGAAGTCGTGAAAGCCTATGAGGTGATTCGTCCCATGATGACCGAGGAAGGCATCAGGGAGGTGGAAAGAAAAGGCATGTATCAGTACGACCGCGAGTTTGGATGGGTGACTCCGACGGTTGACGGCGGCATCTGCGCTTACGGTGTCCGGGATGGATCCAATACCATCAAATGTGCCTTTGAGGCGGCGCACCGGGAGGGTAAGATCGGCTGGAGGAAACCCATCTCCTGTCATCTTTATCCCATCAAAACCAAGCGCAGTCAGTACAATGGATACGAGATGGTAAACTATGAACCGCGGGAATATATGTGTGCTCCCGGATGTACCCTGGGTGAAAACCTCAAGGTTCCGGTCTATGTATTTTTGAAAGATGCCATCATCCGCAAGTACGGTACCGAGTTCTTCGATGTCCTGGACAAGTTGGCGCAGGAGCGCAGGCGATCAGCAGCAGATTGAGACCGCTTACTAATCAAGTCAAACCGCCGAAAACACAAATATGGGACAAGCATCCGAGACATTCATGGCCAAGAGTGCGATCAAGGCGGCCGACCTCGAGCATCGTCGTAAGATCCGATTCAATATCGGCAAGTATGATGCGGTGGTACCCATTGGCAAACAGCAGTTCATCGATGTGGAACTCGTGCGCCGGAAGGCGAAAGTGACAAAGTGGAAAGCGATCGAGTCACTGGATGTACATCTGGAGGAGTTCGAGCGTAATCTCCAGAAGCGCGGTGGTAAGGTCATCTGGGCAGAAAATGCGGAGGATGCACAGGCTGCCATCGGTGAGATCTGCCGGAAGCACGACTGCAAGACGGTCGTCAAGAGTAAGAGCATGGTCACTGAGGAGATCCATTTGAATGATTATCTCCAGGGGATCGGCATTGAAAGTGTGGAGACGGACCTGGGAGAATACATCCAGCAACTGGATGGGGAGGCACCATACCATATTGTAACACCCGCCATGCATAAGAGCAAGGAGGATGTGGCCCGACTATTTGCAGAGAAACTCAATACGCCGCCCAACCTGACGCCCGAAGAACTGACACAGGTGGCCAGGGTCAATCTCCGAGCAAAATACACGGCTGCGGAGGTCGGGGTGACCGGCGCCAATTTCATCCTTGCCGATACGGGCAGCATAGCCGTCACTGAAAATGAAGGCAATGCCCGCCTGAGTTGTGCATGGCCGAAGGTACATATCGTCATCGTCGGCATTGAAAAGGTCATTCCATCCATTGATGACCTGGCCCTTTTCTGGCCGCTGCTGGCGACTTACGGAACCGGTCAGAAAGTGACCGTGTACAATACCATCATCAGCGGTCCCCGCCAACCCGGAGAAACCGATGGCCCCGAAGAAATGTATGTGATCCTGCTTGATAACGGACGCACCAATATACTGGCCAATCCGGTCTCCCGGGAAAGTCTCTACTGCATTCGTTGCGGTGCATGCCTCAATGCCTGCCCGATCTACAAGAACATCGGTGGCCACGCCTATGGTACGACCTACAGCGGACCGATCGGCAGTGTGATCACGCCCCATCTTAAGGAGATGGACGAATGGAAGCACCTCAGCTACGCTTCGTCCCTTTGCGGCAACTGCACCGAAGTCTGTGCCGTCAAGATCAATCTGCATGAGCTGTTGCTGGAGAACCGGAATGAAGCCGTGCGGCAGGGTGCCGGCAGTTTTGGAGAGCGGATGGCCTGGAAGATCTGGAAGACCGCTTCGTTGAACCGGTCATTGATGAATGCCGGTAATCACCGGATCAAAAACTGGATGATGAAAAACCTCTTCAAGGCATGGTCCACGCACCGGCCCGGGTTGACATTTCCGGCGAAGACCTTCAACCAGCAATGGAAGGCCAGGCAATCCGGGAGGTGAGTGCTTCACCCCTGAAAGTTCCGGTCATGCAGGTGATCCTTACCGCAGATATCTCACCGAGGCACAGATATATCTTCGGATACCTGCTTCGAACATTCTGTGGTGTTGACTGCAGTTTTCGAGACCTGTCCGGGTATCGATCCCAGCCCACCGGTGTTCCGGTGATCGCCTATACGGAAGACCGTGTTGAAGGCGCTTTTCACATCAGGCCCCAGGGCATACTTTCCCGGACCGGCATACCCGAGGAACCGTCCGTGGTGGACAGGTCCGGTCGTCTTCCCTATTTCTATCCCTGCCCCGATGCCGATTTTCCCTTTGATGTATTCGGCGCCGCTTTCTATCTCCTCAGCAGGGCCGAAGAGTATCATCGCCATGCACCGGATCCCTTCGGTCGATATGATCATATTTATTCTCTGGCCTACCGGAATGATTTTCTGGATCTACCCCTGATCGATGGATGGATGGCAGATCTCCGGGAGGCCCTGATCAGGGCATTCCCCTCGGTCACTTTCACGGCTCCTGTCTTTGAATTCAGTCCGAGTTATGATGTGGATATCGCCTGGGCTTTCCGGTCGAGAGGCATCGTTCGAACCATCGGAGGTATGCTGAAGTCTTTGTCACGCATGCGTTTCCGTGATCTTTTGCTCCGTTTGAAGGTGTTGTCCGGGCTTCGCCAGGATCCATTTGATCCTTACGATCGGCTGGATCGTATCCATAAAGCGCATGGGTTGAGGCCTGTTCATTTCTTCCTGCTGGCTTCGAAGGTGAAGGGGGTGGACAGAAATATCAGTCCGCAGCGTAAGGATCTCAGCTCACTTATCGAAAGGCATGCCGGACAATATCCGGTCGGTATGCATCCATCATGGCAGAGCGGGGATGATCCTGATATCTTTCGGGCTGAAAAAGCTTGTCTGGAGGCTATGATCGGTCGGGAGGTTAACATATCGCGTCAGCACTACCTGCGGATGCATCTGCCGGACACTTATCGCAGGTTGATTGGTTACGGGATGACTGCTGATCATTCAATGGGTTACGGATCCGTGAATGGTTTCCGTGCCTCTGTGTCAAGGCCTTTTCCCTGGTATGATCTGTTGGAAGAACGGGAAACGAGCCTGCTGGTGCATCCGTTCTGTTTCATGGATGCCACGGCGTTCCATGAACTGGGCATGTCTCCGGAAGAGGCTTTCCTTCAATTGGAAGGGTATCTGCAAGTCATCCGGGAGGCTGGAGGATCAATGATGACGATCTTTCACAATTCGATGCTGGGCACTGATGAATTATACCGTGGATGGTATGAAATGTATGTGCGGTTCCTGGATCGGGTCTTCGCTCATTCGACCGGGTCATGAGCCTTCCTGCCGGGATGATCTTCTGAAGCCGGTGTTGACCAGGAAGACACCCCCGAGGGTGATCAGCGTGCCGAGGGCGATGGGCAGGCTGAGCTGTTCCTGGTTCAGCAGGGCGCCCAGGATGACGGCTACGATCGGATTGATATAAGCGTACACGGAAGCCTGGGCCGGTGGCAGGCGTTTCAGGGCATAAATGAAGGCGGCAAAGGTCATAATGGATCCCAGCAGCACCAGATAGGTGATGGCAAACCAGCCGTCGAAGGGTATGGCATTCAGGGGCAGGTATTCTCCGGTAGACCAGGCAAGGGTGCTGAACATGATCCCGCTGAGGAACATCTGCCAGCCGAGGCTGTAATATGGGTCAAGATCCCTGGCATGTCTTACGGTGTACAGGGTCCCTACCGCCCAGGTCATGGAGGCGATCAGTCCCATGGAAGTGCCGGTGATGAATGCCGGCGTGAGATCAGCCTGCAGGTGGTCTGAAAACACCACGAGGATACCTGTGAAACCCAGCATCAATCCCACCGCGGTCATCATATTGAGGGTGGATTCCCGGAACATCAGCAGGCTGAAGATGGCGATCCAGATCGGGGAGATGGCACCGATCACGGCGGCCATGCCGCTGGGTATGAATTTGACCGACCAGGTGCTCAGGCCATTGCTGATCAGGAACATGATCAGACCCATCCACAGGAACTGCAGCAATTGGGAACGGGTGGGCAAGGCATGACCCTTCCAGGTGAAAAATGCGATATACAGGCTGCCACCGATCAGGTGTCGTATGCCGGACATCTGTAGTACGGGCATGGCGGCGACACCTCTGGAGGATACCAGCCAGGTGGTCCCCCACATGAAGCTGACGAGTCCCACGGCGGCCAGCGCCTTTGTCTTATCCGGTCGTTGCGGGTCTTTCAGCGGATGCAGTGCCCCCCTGGCCACATCCAGCAGGTTGTCCAGAATGTTCCTCACCGGATTTGCCATGGTGTGCTGGTTGATCAATGCCTGAAATGCCTCATACCGGTAATGACCACGGCCAGATCATTTTCCTGACAGTAACTGATCGAGTCCTTGTCGCGAATGGAACCTCCCGGTTGTATGAAGGCGGTGATGCCGGCTTCGTGACCCATGCGGACGCAGTCGTCGAACGGGAAGAAGGCATCGCTGGCCATCACGGCGCCTTGGGTATCCGCTCCAAACTGACGGGCTTTCTCCAGGGATTGCCTAAGGGAATCGATCCTGGATGTCTGTCCGCAGCCCTTGCCGATCAGTCTGGCATCCTTGACCAGGGCGATGGCATTCGACTTGAGGTGTTTGCAAAGGATGTTGGCAAAGCGGAGATCCTGTTGTTCCGATGCGGAGGATGTTCTTGCGCCGGCTTCCTCCCATTTGGAGATGTCTCCCAGGTCGGTTTCCTGTGCAAGGACGCCTCCCAGGAGGGATTTGTATTGACGGGATGGCTTGAAGGATTCAAGTTGTCTGAGCAGGATCCGGTTTTTCTTGGTGCGCAGGATGTCCAGGGCGGCCGGTGCATATCCGGGGGCGATCAGGACTTCGAAGAAGATCTCACTGATGGCCTCAGCTGTTGACTCGTCAATGGTCTGGTTGCAGACGAGCACGCCTCCGAAGGCGCTTTCCGGATCGCCCGACAGGGCTGCATCCCAAGTTTCCCTTACGGTTGCGCGCTGTGCGGCGCCGCAGACA
>VFQT010001211.1_pt1 | contig 32343 bp, 22 predicted proteins | sample 3512381 | NCBI WGS metagenome assembly VFQT01 (sample SAMN10412376, study PRJNA504923) | tailings metagenome | isolation source: Relicate 2 Philex TSF3 active mining site | place: Philippines: Tuba, Benguet | collected 2017-08-29 | reverse complement strand
TGTGGCTGTCGGTACCGATCATCATTCCGCCCGGGAAGGCGTAGTTCTCCAGCACGACCTGGTGGATGATGCCGCTGCCCGGACCCCAAAAGCCGATGCCGTACTTGGCCGAGACGGTCTTCAGGAAGTCGTAGACCTCGCGGTTGTCGTCGATCGCCACTCCGAGGTCGATCTTGGCGCCGACCTTGGCGAGGATGAGGTGATCGCAATGAACCGTCGAGGGCACCGCGGTCTCGGGCAGTCCGGCGGTCATGAACTGCAGCAACGCCATCTGGGCGGTGGCGTCCTGCATGGCCACGCGGTCGGGGTTGAAGTCGGCGTAACTGCCACCGCGCTCCATCTCCTGACGGGCCGGATCCACCAGGTGGTTGATGAGGATCTTCTCGGCCAAGGTGAGGGGGCGACCGAGGCGCTGGCGCCCCAGAGCCACGCGCTCGGACAAGGTGCCGTAGACGCGGTTGACGAGTTCGATGGGGGTGCCGGCGGAAACGGTGCTCATGAGACAAGTATAATACAAGTGTGAGCCGCGCGGGAAGCAGGGAGATCAGGTACCGGACCATCGCCGACGAACTGCGTCGGCGCGTCGGTGCGGGGACCTTCGCCGCCGGCCAGCTATTGCCGTCGGAGAGCGACCTCGGAGCGGAGTTCGCCGCCAGTCGGGTGACGGTGCGTCGGGCCCTCGAGATGTTGCGCGACGAGGGGCTGGTCGACGCCCGACAGGGCTTCGGCTGGTTCGTGGCCACGGCGCCGTTGCGACAGAGCCTCGGTCGCTTGGCCACCATCGAGGCCCAACTCAGCGATGGCGGTATCCGACCCGAGCGACGGATCCTGGAGTTCGCGTTCGAAAAGGCGTCGCGCGACGTCGCGAACGTGTTGGGCTCCGACAACGTTTTACGCGTGAAGCGTCTCAACCTGGCCGACGGTCAACCGTTCGCGCTCGTCACCGTGTGGTGTCGAGCCGAACTGGGTCAGCATCTCAGTCGTGCGGACGTGGAACGGTCGCCGTTCTATGAACTGCTCGACGTCCCCCTGAAGGGCGCCACCCAGACCATCGGAGCCGACGCGGCATCGACCGAGGATTCGCGCTTGCTCGGGGTGCCGGTGGGTTCGCCGGTTCTTCGGTGCACGCGAACGACCACCGACGTCGACGGTCGCGCCGTGTTGCTGAGCGAGCACGTCTTTCCCGCGCATCGCACGGAGTTCGTCGTCGACCTGCCGCAGGCCGAGCCTTCGATCGCGCCCACCGGACTGCGGCTCGTCGAGTGACCCTCGCTCGTGCGACGAACGGAAGGGAACTCGTCGAATGAGCCGTTTGGAATAGTGTCGGGCGGGCATGTCCGGAAACGTCGTCGCCGAGTCCCCGGTGGACATCAAGCCGGGTCACCTGCCGGCTCTCGACGGCGTCCGCGGCTTCGCCGTGACCATCGTGTTGCTGTACCACCACAGCGTCACCTGGATGACCGGCGGCGAACTCACCGTGTCGATGTTCTTCACCCTCTCGGGCTTCCTCATCACCCGACTGATGGTGGCCGAATGGGGTCGTAGCGGAACCATCTCGTTGCGCACGTTCTACGACCGGCGCGTCCGGCGACTGTTCCCCGCCTCGTTCGCCGTGTTGCTGGCGGTGGTGGTGGTCTGGACCGTGTTCGCCGGTTCCGGTCGGTACCTGAATCCGTGGGAGTGGTTCGGCGGCCTCGCCTATTTCGAGAACATCTACCTGCAGTCGGCGGGCAAGGACTACGCGAGCCTCTTCGGACTGGGTAATCCGGTGCAACATCTGTGGAGTCTCTCGTTGGAGGAGCAGGTGTACCTGATCTTCCCGATCGTGATGCTTCTCCTGATGCGTCGTTCGCGTTCGCGACGAACCGCGTGGATCACATTCGGAGTTCTGGCCGGAGCGGCTCTGGTGGCCGTCGCGCTCGGCGCCCTGTACGAGGCCAACTCCCCGTTGTGGTCCCGTTTGCCGGGTTTGGATGCCGCGTGCACGGGACGGTCCTGTGCGTACTACGCCACCGAGGTGCGCGTCGGTGAGTTCCTGATGGGCGCATCGTTCGCGGTGTTGTGGGCCGTCTGGTCCCGCGTTCCCGCGATCGTCGCCGTCGTGCGACGCCCGTTCTCGCGCGCGGTGGGCTGGCCCCTGATCATCGGTGCCTACGTGATCTGGTACACCTTCGGGGCCTGGAATCGATTCGGTGAGCACTTCTTCCCGACCGCGGTGTTCCTGAACGGCTTCGTCACCCTGGCCATCATCGTGTTCGCTCACGGCGAGGGGGGAATGACTCGCTTCCTCTCATGGAAGCCGTTGGCGTGGCTCGGCCAGGTCACCTACACGGTGTATCTCGTGCACTGGCCGGTGTTCATGTTCTGGGAGTCGGCGAACCTCGACCCCGATCTTCCGCGGTGGCGCGTGCCCTTCACCGACTGGGTGACCGTCGACCACTTCTGGATGTTCCTCGCCAAGGCCGGCTCGACCTTCGTCATCGTGTTGTCCCTGTACTACGGGTTGGAGAATCCGGTTCGTCAGCGACGCATGTGGGTGGGGCGTCGCCTCTACGTCTGGTTGGGCGTCATGGCTCTCGTGGGCACCGTGGTGGCCTTCGTCGGTGATGGTCGGCGCTCCGATCGTTCGGAGAACGTGCTGACGTCGCTCAACGAGCAGGCTCTCGAGTTGCAGCGCGAGGCTCTGGCCGACCTTCCCGAGGTGCCGGCCGGTGCGCCGTCGGCGTCGGCGATCGATCCCGAGCTTCCCGCGCGGGTGCTGATGGTGGGCGATTCGCAGGCGTGGGTTCTCGCCTCGGGGCTGAGCGAATGGGAGAGCGTCAACGGCGTCGATCTCGTGCCGTCGCCCGGAGTGGGGTGCGGAATCGGTGGGAACACGCGCATCCGCTATCTCGGCCTCGACGTGCCCGAGCGACCCGGGTGCACCGCGTGGCGTGAGGCTTTGCCCGCCATCGTCGACAAGTTCCGACCCAACGTGGTCGTCGTGGTGGGCGGAACCGCCGATCTCAGCGACCGCATCCTGCCGGGCGACGACGAGTGGTCCCACGTGGGGCAGCCGGCCTACGACGAGTGGCTGTCGGCCGAGTTCGCCGGGTTCGTGGACGCGATCGCCGGCGACGAGACGACGGTGATGTGGTTCACCATTCCCGACGTGAATCCTCCGTACATCGCGGGCGAGACCGGTCAGCCCCCCTTCGTCGAGTCCGATCCGGCGCGCACCGATCGCTACAACGAGTTGATCCGCGAATACGCCGCCGGCGACGCGCGCGTCGAGGTGGTGGAGTTCGCCGATGCAGTGAAGGCGCACGAGGGTGGCCAGTTCGAACCGTCGATGCGTCCCGACGGAGCGCACATCGACCTGAAGCACGCCCCCGAATTGTTGGCGTTCATCGACGCGGCCCTGCGCGACGTGGTGTCACGGTGAGCGACGCCACTCGTCTCGGACGTGCGTGGCGACGGGCCGGCGCGCGGGCGGCGACGTGGTGGGGCGTCGTGTATCTCGCGGTCTGCGTGACGGGCCAGCGGTTCGACGCGCGCTACCTCGGTTACGGCTGGCAGTTGATTCCCTGGGACGTCCTGTCGTCCGAACCGTTGCGCAGCGTGTGGTACCTGCACGTGCAGCCCCCGTTGTGGAACCTGTTCCTCGGAGGCATCGCCCGACTGTCGCCGGTGGGGGACACTCTCACGTTGCAGGTGGCCATGGCGGTCATCGGCCTGATCGGAGCCGCGCTGGCCGCCGAACTCGGCTCGAGCCTCGGGTTGTCGCGACGGTGGTCGGTGATCGTGGCGTTGGTCGCCACGGCCAATCCCGAGGTGTTGAAGGGGGCCTTCGAACCGACCTACGAACTGGCCACCGGGGCCCTGCTGTTGGGGGTCATGCTGGTGCTGTCGCGTTTGGGTTCGAGCACCGACGCGAGGCGCGCGCTGCTGGTTCTGGCGTCCCTCGTCACGGCCACCACGATGACGCGGAGCCTGTACCACCCCGTGTGGGCACTGGCGATCGTGGTGTTCGGTCTGTGGTTGCTGCGCCGACGCATCGATCGTCGGATCGTGCTCGCCACGCTGGCGGTGCCGGTGCTGGTGATGGGCGGATGGATGGCCAAGAACCAGTTCCTGTTCGGTGAGCCGACGTTGTCGAGTTGGTTCGGCATGAACCTTCAGCGGGCGGTGATCCCCGTGCTGCCGCGGGCCGATCTCGAGAAGATGCGCGCTGACGGCGAGGTGTCCGAGATCGCCATGATCGGACCTTTCGGAAAGTACGACCTGTACGTGGACGCGATGCCACCGTGCGAGCCCGAGCACGACCATCGGTCGCTGACCGAAGCGACACGAACGACGGACGAATGGAGTCCGAACTTCAACTACGAATGCTTCCTACCCATCTATTCGACCGCCGGGGACGACGCCATGGCGGTGATTCGCGAGCATCCCGAGGTGTGGTTGGAGGGTCGCATGTGGTCGTTGCGCGCGACCTTCGCCGTGGCGACGTTGCCCGCCGAGAGCGATTCGTTCGCCATGAGATTCCTCGACTCCGCGTTCTCGGTCGCGCGACTCGACATGGGCGGCGTGCTGTCGACCTACGGGTGGGGCACTCCCATCTACGGTCAGTTGGAAGCCGGTGTGGACTTCGGTCTGCTGCTCATCCCGTTGTACGCGTCGATCATCCTGTTCGGTGCCCGCACCGCGTTGCGACGGGTGCGTCGCCGACCGCGGGGTCCGAACGATGTGGTGATGGCGGCCGCCTCCTTCACGATCGCGTTCACGATCGTGATCGGTGCGGTGGCCGAATTGGGCGAGCAGGCCCGCTTCCGCACCATGGTGGACCCGTTGGCGACGGTGGTGGGCGCGGTGTTGGTGGCGGGCGCCGTTCGCGCCCGGCGTCAACGACAGGCGTCGTCGGTCGGTCGGTAGACGTCGGCGCCGGTCATCGACTCGTACTCGAGCCGCCCGGCTTCCACCTGGGCGTCGAGCAGTGCGCGGTTCACCACGGAGAACGTGGCCTCGGGTGAGAGAACGACGACACCGTCGTTGTCGGCCAGGGCGCAGGGCAGCGCTTCGTAGAGCGGCACCTCGTCGACGATCTCACCGGTGAGGGGCTTCACCGCCAACGGCGCGTAGGCGGCGGGGATGCCGGTGTCCCAATGCAAGGCGTCGGCGTCGTTGGACACCACGACCGAAGCCCCGAGGTCACGGGCGGCCACGGAATACGTGCGCGGCTCGCTGTTGTCGCTGAAGCTCTCGCCGACGTCGGCGGGGTCGACGGCGACCACGGTCCACGCGACGAGTGCCAGCACGGGAGCCGCTCGCCACGGGCGCCCGATGGGACGGTCGAAGCGCGCGGAGATCGTCCAGAAGACGGCCGCCAAGGTGAGCAGTCCCGACGGCAGCATGAGACGGTTGTCGGCGATCACCAGTCCGTCGAAGCCGGCCATGCCGGCCACCAGTCCGGCCGTGACGATCCCCGAGGCCACCAGGGCCAGCTCGGCCGCGGCCGGCAACGTGCCACGACGGCGGAGCAGACCGATGAGGGCGTAGGCGAGCAGGGCGAGCCACGCGGCGGTGACGATCCACGACCACCAGCTGGGGCCGTCGAGCGTGAAGTACGTGCGACGCAGGTCGCCTTGTCGGGCGTCGAGCCATCCGCCCACGGAACGCACGAGCGTCTCGAGGTCGGCTCGTTGCAAGCCCCGCCACCCGGCGTTGTGTCCACCACCCGAGAGCGAGGCCCACATCGCGTTGATCGCGGCCGGTGCGACCATGGCGGCGGCGAGCGACAGCGACTTCCTCGCATTGCCGTGGCGACGGTGGTGTTCCCACGTCACCAACAGGACGAGTGGGGCACCGATGAATCTCAGCAATCCGACCAGCGACGCCAAAACCACGACCGGTCGCAGCGGCCCTCCGTCCCGGAAGCGGGCCAACGCGACGACGAGCCACAACGACACGGCGCAGAAGAGCGGCTCGGACAGGGCGCCCTGGGTCACCAAACGCGTGGTGGGCATCATCACCAACAGAACCCCGGCGACGGCCAACAACGACGTGCGACGAGTGGACGCGTCGCGCGATGCACCGGCCACCACGGCCCAGGCGACGGCCCCCAGGGCCACGACGCACAGCAACTGCATGGCGGGTCGGACTCCGATGACGGCGCCGATCGCCCCGGCGGTGAGGGGATAGGCCACCGGGAAATCCACGAACGGGATGCGTCCGCCCCGCTCGGCGAACTCGACGGCGCTGAAGTTCGAGAAAGACGGGGCCAAGCGGGTGGTGAACGGATGTCCGTCGGCCACCGACTGCGCCCCGCTCCAGTAGGAGACGGTGTCGAGCAGATGGACGATGCCGTGCCGGAATTGGACGAGACCCACCACCATCGCGGCCGTGGCGGCGACGGCGCCGACGATGGTCCGCTCGGCGGGACGGCGTTGCCGGATGCGGATCACTCCTCGATTCTGGCAGGATGGCGACATGTCAACCACGGACCGGGTCTCCATCTCCATCTCCAACGGCGTCGCCGACGTGCGTCTCAACCGTCCCGACAAGCGCAACGCGCTCGACAACGAGATGTTCCTCGGTCTGGCCCGAGCTGGTGAACGGCTGAAGTCCGAGCCCGGGGTGCGCGTGGTGGTTCTGTCGGGAGAGGGCTCGTCGTTCTGCGCCGGACTCGACTTCGGCTCGTTCCAGCAAATGGCCGGAGGCGGTGGTGACGGGGGAGAGGGCAACCCCGGCAGCATGGCCCCGGGGCGGATCACGCACCTCGGACAGCAGGTGTCGTGGGTGTGGCAGGAGATCCCCGTGCCCGTGATCGCCGCGGTGCATGGTCACGCGCTCGGCGGCGGAATCCAGATCTGCCTCGGTGCCGACATCCGAATCGTCCACCCCGACACGCAGATGTCGGTGCGCGAGGTGCACTGGGGTCTGGTACCCGACATGACGGGCACGCTCGTGTTGTCGCGTCTGGTGCGACCCGACGTGGCCAAGGAGTTGACGTTCACGGCTCGGGTGTTCGACGGTCGTGAAGCCCACGCGATGGGATTGGCGACTCGTCTCTCCGACGACCCGCGCACCGAGGCGCTGGCGATGGCCGACGAGATCGCCGGTCGCAGCCCCGACGCGGTGCGCGGCGCCAAGGAACTCTTCAATCGGATGGTCAACGAGGGTGCCGCCGAGCAGTTCGCCGAGGAGCGCCGGGTGATCGGATCGTTGATCGGTCGTCCCAACCAGGTGGAGGCCGTCATGTCGAACTTCGAGAAGCGCCCCGCCAACTTCAGTTAGGGGGAATCGCCTGACTCTGGTGGAACTGGTGGCGTAAACGACCAAGATTTGGTCGTTTACGCCACCAGTTCCACCAGGTCGACCCGCTAGTTTGAAGGGTGCCGTTCGGGCCAGCGTCGTCCCGAGGGTTCCAGAGAGCGAACCGTCGTGTTCGTGGACCCGAAAGTGAAGACGATGCACCCCCACAATTCAGCCCTGGGTTTGCCGCCCGCGCACGGCTTGTACGACCCCCGATTCGAACACGACGCCTGTGGCGTGTCGTTCGTCGCCGACATCCACGGTCGGGCCACCCACGACATCGTCGCGCGCGGACTGGGCGCACTGTGCAACATGGAACACCGCGGTGCGACCGGCGCCGAGGCCGACACCGGCGACGGTGCCGGCGTGTTGATCCAGATTCCCGATCGCTTCCTGCGCGCCGTCGTCGACTTCGAGCTTCCCGCCCTCGGCGCGTACGCGGTCGGCATGGCCTTCCTTCCCAGCGACGCGAGCCGGGCCGCCGAGGCCCAGACGTCGATCGACGCGATCATGGCCGAGGAAGGTCTGACCGTCCTCGGCTGGCGGTCGGTTCCCGTCGACCCGAGCACTCTGGGCAAGGGCGCCCGCGCGGTGATGCCCACGTTCCGTCAGCTCTTCGTCTCCGATCCGAACGGCGCCTCCGGTATCGCCCTCGATCGCAAGGTCTTCGTGGCCCGCAAGCGCGTGGAGCACGACCTGCCCGCGGAGCAGCGTACCTATTTCCCCTCGCTCAGCAGTCGGACCCTCATCTACAAGGGCATGTTCACCACGCCGCAGCTGGGGGCCTTCTATCCCGACCTGGCCGACGAGCGCGTGGAGAGTGCGTTGGCGCTCGTTCACAGTCGGTTCTCCACCAACACCTTCCCGTCGTGGCCCTTGGCGCACCCGTACCGCTTCATCGCGCACAACGGCGAGATCAACACGGTGCAGGGCAACCGCAATTGGATGCGCACCCGCGAGGCGCTGCTGCGCTCCGACCTGATCCCCGGGCTCGAGCGTGCGTTCCCCATCTGCACGCCCGGTGGCAGCGACTCCGCGTCATTCGACGAGGTGCTCGAGTTGTTGCACCTCGGGGGACGTTCGCTTCCACACGCCGTGTTGATGATGATCCCCGAGGCCTGGGAGAACCACGAGACGATGGACGCCAAGAAGCGGGCTTTCTACCGTTTCCACTCCTCCCTCATGGAGCCGTGGGACGGTCCGGCCAGCGTGGCGTTCACCGACGGAACGGTCATCGGTGCGGTGCTCGATCGCAACGGATTGCGTCCCAGCCGTTACTGGGTGTTGGACGACGGCCTCGTGGTGATGGCCTCGGAGGTCGGCGTGCTCGAGATCGACCAGGCGAAGGTGGTTCGCAAGGGTCGCCTGCAACCCGGACGCATGTTCCTGATCGACACCGCCCAGGGTCGCATCGTCGACGACGAGGAGATCAAGCAGACGCTGGCGGCCGAGCATCCGTACGAGGAGTGGCTGGCCGACGGATTGGTCGAGTTGGCCGATCTCCCCGAGCAGGAACACATGGTGTACAGCCACGACAGTGTGATGCGCCGTCAGCAGATGTTCGGATACACCCACGAGGAGTTGAAGGTCATCCTGGCCCCGACCGCCAAGACGGGCACCGAGCCGATCGGTTCGATGGGCACCGACACGCCGATCGCGGTGCTGTCCGACCGCCCGCGACTGTTGTTCGATTACTTCCAACAGTTGTTCGCACAGGTCACGAACCCGCCGCTCGACGCGATTCGCGAGGAGGTGGTCACGAGCGTCGGAAGCACGGTCGGACCGGAGTCCAACCTGCTCGATCCCGGTCCGGCGAGTTGTCGCCAGCTGGTGTTGCCCTTCCCGGTCATCGACAACGACGAGTTGGCCCGCATCGTGCACGCCGACGATGACGGTGCGCATCCCGAGCTTCACGCGCACGTGGTGTCGGGTCTGTACCGCGTCGCCGGTGGTGGAGCCGCATTGAAGGAGGCGCTCGACGAGATCCGTTCCGACGTGTCGCGGGCCATCGAATCCGGAGCGCGGGTGATCGTCCTCTCGGATCGCAACAGCGACGAGGTGCTGGCACCCATTCCGTCGCTGCTCGCGACGTCCGCGGTGCACCATCACCTCATTCGTGAGAAGAAGCGCACCCAGGTGGGGCTGATCGTGGAGTCGGGCGACGCCCGCGAGGTTCATCACATGGCGCTGCTCATCGGCTTCGGTGCCGGCGCCATCAACCCCTATCTGGCCTTCGAGTCGATCGAGGACATGATCCGCGAGAACCTGCACGATCTGGGGGGCGCCGATCCCAAGGCCGCCGTGAAGAAGTACATCAAGGCGTCGGGCAAGGGTGTCCTGAAGGTGATGTCCAAGATGGGTGTGAGCACCGTGGCTTCGTACACCGGCGCGCAGATCTTCGAGGCCATCGGTCTGGCGTCGGAGCTCGTCGACGAGTACTTCACCGGCACCGTCAGTCGTCTGGGTGGCATCGGCCTCGACGAGATCGCCGCCGAGGTGGCGGCGCGTCACGCGTTGGCGTACCCCCGCAACCCCGAGCGTCGCGCGCACCGCAAGTTGGAGCTCGGAGGCGAGTACCAATGGCGTCGCGAGGGCGAGTACCACCTGTTCAATCCGGAGACGGTCTTCAAACTGCAGCACGCCACCCGTGCCAAGCGTTACGACATCTTCAAGCAGTACACGGGTCTCGTCGACGACCAGTCCAAGCACCTGGCGACGTTGCGCGGTTTGTTCGACTTCGATGTCGCCGGTCGGACCCCGGTGCCCATCGACGAGGTCGAGAGCGTGGCCGACATCGTGCGTCGATTCTCCACCGGCGCGATGAGCTACGGCTCGATTTCGGCCGAGGCCCACGAGACCCTGGCGATCGCCATGAACTCGATCGGCGGAAAGAGCAACACGGGCGAGGGCGGCGAGGACGCCGAGCGGCTGTACGACCCGACGCGTCGTTCGGCCATCAAGCAGGTGGCCTCGGGACGCTTCGGTGTCACGAGCGAGTACCTGGTGAACGCCGACGATCTGCAGATCAAGATGGCCCAGGGTGCCAAGCCCGGTGAGGGTGGTCAGTTGCCCGGTCACAAGGTGTACCCGTGGGTGGCCAAGACCCGACACAGCACGCCGGGCGTCGGACTGATCAGTCCGCCGCCGCACCACGACATCTATTCCATCGAGGATCTCAAGCAGCTGATCCACGACCTGAAGAACTCCAACCCCGCGGCCCGCGTTCACGTGAAGCTGGTGGCCGAGGTCGGGGTGGGAACCGTGGCGGCGGGAGTCAGCAAGGCCAAGGCCGACGTGGTGCTGATCTCCGGTCACGACGGTGGAACGGGCGCGTCGCCGTTGACCTCGCTGAAGCACGCCGGTGCGCCGTGGGAGCTTGGATTGGCCGAGGCACAGCAGACGTTGCTGCTCAACGGATTGCGCGACCGCATCGTGGTGCAGGCCGACGGTCAGATGAAGACCGGTCGCGACGTGGTGATCGCGGCGTTGCTCGGAGCGGAGGAGTTCGGCTTCGCCACCGCACCACTGGTGGTGAGCGGATGCGTGATGATGCGCGTCTGTCACCTCGACACCTGTCCGGTTGGCGTGGCAACGCAGAACCCGGTCCTGCGGGCCCGCTTCAGTGGCAAGCCCGAGTTCGTCGTCAACTTCTTCGAGTTCATCGCCGAGGAGGTGCGCGAGATCATGGCGTCGCTCGGCTTCCGGACGATCGAGGAGATGGTGGGCCACAGCGAGGTGCTCGACACCAAGAAGGCCGTCGACCACTGGAAGGCCAAGGGTCTCGACATCTCGCCGATCCTCGCCCCGGCGTCCAACCCGTACGGCCAGACCATGCACCACAGCGTGGCGCAGGACCACGGCCTCCACGAGGCTCTCGACAACGACCTCATCGCGACGGCCGCGACGGCCATCGAGACCGGTGCGCCGGTGCGCTTCACGCGGGCGATCCGCAACGTGAACCGCACCGTGGGCACCATGCTCGGCAACGCGGTCACGCGGAAGTGGGGTGGTGCCGGTCTTCCCGACGACACCATCAGTATCGACTTCGTCGGCTCGGCCGGCCAGAGTTTCGGAGCGTTCGTGCCCAAGGGCGTCACTTTGCGCCTCGAGGGCGACGCGAACGACTACGTCGGCAAGGGTCTGTCGGGTGGTCGCATCGTCGTCCGTCCGGATCGAGCCTCCACGTTCGCCGCGGAGGACAATGTGATCGCGGGCAACGTCATCGGGTACGGCGCCACGGGCGGAGAGATCTTCCTCCGCGGCATCGTGGGCGAGCGCTTCTGCGTGCGCAACTCGGGAGTCACCGCGGTCGTCGAGGGACTCGGTGATCACGGTTGCGAGTACATGACCGGCGGTCGCGTCGTGGTGCTGGGCGCGACCGGTCGCAACTTCGCGGCCGGCATGAGCGGTGGCATCGCCTACGTTCACGACCCCCACGCGGTGTTCGGATCCAAGGTGAACTACGAGATGGTCGAACTCGAGGAGCTCGACGCATCCGATCGCGAGTTCCTGCGGACCACCGTCGAACGGCACGTGGCCGAAACCGACAGCGCGGTCGGAGCCCGGCTGCTGGCGTCGTGGGACGTCGAGGTGGGCAGCTTCCGCAAGGTGATGCCCCGCGACTTCAAGCGGGTGCTGGCCGTGATGGACGAGGCCCGCGCGGCGGGTCGCAGCGAGCAGGAGACGCTCGATCGCGTGATGGAGGTGGCCCGTGGGTGAGACGACCGGTTTCCTGAAGTGGGAGCGCCAGACGCCCAAGCACCGTCCGGTGCCCGTGCGTCTGCGCGACTGGAAAGAGGTGTACGAGCCTTTCGATGCCGACGCGTTGAAGCAGCAGGCCGGTCGATGCATGGACTGTGGCATCCCGTTCTGCAACAACGGCTGTCCGTTGGGCAACCTGATCCCGGACTGGAACGACCTGGTGTATCGCGATCACTGGCGCGACGCCATCGACCGACTCCATGCCACCAACAACTTCCCCGAGTTCACCGGGCGTCTGTGCCCCGCGCCGTGCGAGTCGGCCTGCGTGGTGGGTATCAACGCCAGTCCGGTCGCGATCAAGCAGGTCGAGGTGGAGATCATCGATCGCGCTTGGTCCGAGGGATGGGTGGAGCCCCAGATTCCATCGGTGAAGACCGGACGACGAGTGGCGGTCATCGGTTCGGGTCCCGCCGGTTTGGCGGTGGCTCAACAGCTCACGCGAGCCGGACACGAGGTCGTCGTTCTGGAGCGCGCCGATCGCATCGGTGGTCTTCTGCGCTACGGAATCCCCGAGTTCAAGATGGAGAAGCGTCATCTCGACCGACGCATCGCCCAGATGGAAGCCGAGGGCACCGAGTTCCGCACCAACGCAGTGGTGGGCCAGAACGTCGACATCGACGTGTTGATGGCCTCGCACGACGCGGTGGTGTTGGCGTGCGGTGCCACCGCTTGGCGTGATCTTCCGGTTCCCGGTCGCGAGTTGGCCGGCATCCATCAGGCGATGGAGTACCTCCCGTACGCGAACCGCGTGCAGGAAGGGGACCTGGCCGATTCGCCGATCGACGTCGGGGGCCGGCACGTGGTCATCATCGGTGGCGGTGACACCGGCGCCGACTGTCTCGGGACGGCGCACCGTCAGGGAGCGGCGTCGGTGACTCAACTGGAGATCATGCCCCAGCCGCCCCAGGCCCGAGGCGGCAACAATCCGTGGCCGCAGTTCGCCATGGTCTACAAGGTGACGTCGGCGCACGAAGAGGGCGGCGAGCGTCTCTACAGTGTCAACACCGAGCGCTTCATCGACGATGGCAACGGTCGCGTGAAGGCGATCCTGCTGCACGAGGTGGAGATGAAGGACGGACGCTTCGTGAAGGTGGAGGGGACCGACCGGGAGATCCCGGCCGACTTCGTCTTCCTCGCCATGGGGTTCGTCGGCCCGGAGAAGGGCGGCTGGCTCGACAAGCTGGGCGTGGAGTTCGACGAGCGCGGCAATCTGAAGCGCGACGAGAACTACATGACGAACGTGCCCGGGGTGTTCGTGGCCGGAGACATGGGTCGCGGACAGAGCCTCATCGTGTGGGCCATCGCCGAGGGTCGCGCCTGCGCGGCCGGAGTCGACGAGAGGTTGATGGGGGAGACGACGCTTCCGGCGCCGATTCCGCCGACGGCCCGGCCCCTGGTGTGACGTTTCGGTGCGGCTGTCAGGTGGGACTGCCGTGTTCGGCGGGCTGTCGCGATCTAGATTGTCGGACGTGTTGACCAAGCGTGTGTCCGCCCTGGCCCTCGGCCTGTTCGCCTTGTCGGCGGTCGCGGCCTGCGGAAGCGATCCGGGCGCCACGGCCACGACCTTGCGCCCGTTGAGCAGCACGAACTACGCCACCACGCCGCCGTCGGTGGTGACCACGCTCGACCCGGCGAACACCTTGCCGCCGCCGATGCAGTACACGATCGTCAGTGGCGACTCGGTGTACGGAATCGCCGCCAAGTTCGGCATCGAGCCCGACGAGCTGGCCGCGTACAACAACTGGCCCGAGGGCGTGTTGCACCCCTTGGCGGTGGGTGCGTCGATCCTGATTCCGCCCACGGCCCAGCAGTCGACGACCCTTCCGGGTCTGCCGATGCCGACCGAGAGCACCTCTCCGTCGCCCGACGACACCCAGTACACGAAGTACACCGTGGTGGAGGGCGACTGCTGTATCTCGCGAATCGCCGACAAGTTGGGTGTCGAGGCGTCGGCGTTGATGGCCGCCAACGGTTGGGTGGACGCGTCGGTGGTGATCCTTCCGGGCGACGAGATCAACGTGCCGCCGCCCACCAAGGACCCCAAGCCCTGATATTTGGTTGAACTGCCCGTCATTTAGTTGAACTGGTGGCATGAACGACCAGATTCTGGTCGTTCATGCCACCAGTTCCACAAGGCTTCAGTGGCCGGTGGGCGTCAGTCGCCGGTGGGGGTCAGTCGCCGAGATCGGGCCAGCGGCGTTTCTGCCGACGGCGCACGCCCGCGTCGCCCAGCGACCGGCGCTCCGAGAGCGACCACTGTCGGCGCCACCCGGTGTGTTCCGGTCCGGTCAACTTGGGGTTCTCGCCGCGCGCGGCGCGACGACGCGAACTCCAGAAGTCGGTGAGTGACTCGTCGCCCAACGTCGTCACCGCGTTCTCGATGCGGGCGGAGAACCGTCGGGTGTTCTCGCCGTCTTCGGCACGCAACGGACGGCCGAACACCACCTTGGTGGTGCCGCGCTTGGGACGCTTCATGCCTTTGCCGTAGATCGATCCGGTTCCGTCGATGAACACCGGCACCACCGGGGCACCGGTACGTGACGAGAGATAGGCGGCCCCGCCCTTGAAGTCCTGGCCCCATCCGTCGGGGGATCGCCCGCCCTCGGGGTAGATGACGAGGCTCCAACCATCCTCGATCAGTTCGCGGATCATGTCGGAGGACTTGCGGCCGGTGACCTCGCGATCGATGGGAATCGCGTTCAGCGCGAGCGCGGCCATGGTCGCCTTCCAACGTTTGTCGAAGAAGTAGTCGGCCGCCGCGGCCACCACCAACTTGGAACGCCAGGGCTCGGGCACGGCCACGGCCATGAGTGCGGTGTCGAGATGCGAATGATGGTTCGGGGCGAAGATCAGCGGCGGCGCGTCGTCGAGACGGGCCAGATCGCTCAGTCGGTCGGTCCCGTGGATGCTGGGGCTGGCGATTCCCCGCACCACGAGTCGAACCGGACCCTCCACCAGTCCGCGTCGAACCGCCGAGGCGACGGTGCCCCGGGCCCAGTCGGTGTCGTAGTCGGCTCCGAGCGTCGGAGCTTCGGCGGGCACCTCGACACCCATGGGCACGGTCGGGGGCAGATAGGGGAAGCCCCTCTTGTAGGCGCGGCGGGCGATGGGGTGCGTGAGTCGTTCCACGAGGTCGCCGAACCGGGCCGCTTTGGCCAGGTTGCTGGGCTTCCAGGGGGCGTCGTCTCGGCGGGGCATCATCGGCTCACGACACGTCGGCCACCATCAAGGGCGGCGCGTGGAGATGGGTGATGGTGGGGGTGCGACCGACCACGTCGCTGGCGATCTCGAGCGCGTCGTCCATGGTGGAGGCGGGGACGAATCCGAGTCGACGGACGGTCTTGGGATCGCCGCCCACCACGATGATGCGGCCACAGTGCTTCAAGGCGTGGCTACCCCAGTACCACATGTAGAAGGGGTGCACGCCGTGGTACGCGTACGTGGTGCGATACAGGTGGCGGTACCACTCGTCCTCGGCGTACTGCTTCTCCCACTTCTGCGACATCACGTGTGGGTCGGTGGTGTCGGCCAGCACCTGCTCGAAGAAGTCGATGTACGACGGATGGTGCACCGGGTGGAACTCGGGTCGCGTGGGATGGGTCATGATGATGACGCCGCCCTCGCGCACCAGGGGCATTCCGCGGTACATGTTGAAGTAGTAACCGAGCCCCATACACATCACGAGAATCGGGTTCATGATGGAGTGCACGTTGTACGGGCTGATGTAGGGAATGCCGAGCGTCAGGATGTCGGTCTGACCCTTCACCTCGACCAGCTGCTGCTTGTAGACGTGCTCGGTGGTGATGCGGTGGACGGCCTCCACCTCTCCGGCCTGCACGCTGGTCATCTGGTGCGGGGCCTCGATGGAATGGAAGATGTTGCGCGCGAGGCGGTTCGGCGTGCGCTTCAGGGCCTTGGTGGTGCCGATGTAGGTCATGCGATCCGACGGCTTCCACTCCCACTCGCGCTTGGCGAGAAATCCGAAGGGCGACGGAAACGTGTCGGTGTTGAGGGTGGTCTCGATCTGGAACACCTTCACTCCGCTGTCGAGCAGCACCTTGCCCATGCGCCAGTTGCTCTTGTGCAACTCGCTGCGGTGTTGGTCCATGAAACTGCGTGAGTGGATCATGGTGTCGGGGTTGTGGTGGTGTCGCAGTGACTTGTAGGAGGCCAGGCCGGTGGCGGTGCTCTTCCAGCCGCCGTCCATGGCCACCAGGTTGATGTTCACGTACACGAGAAGGTCACTCTCGGCCGCCCGCTTGTTGATCTCGACGTCCTCGCCGTGAGGTGTGGTGCCGAGGTACGCCAGATTGTCGGGATCCTCGGCGTCGTGCTGGTACAGCAGACCTCGGGGGGCGAAGGCGTCGTACACGCGGTCGCCGACGGCGTGTCGCAACTCGGCCTCGGTCATGCGACGGTGCAGGGCGAGGGCCGAGATGATGTGCACGTCGTCCACGCCGGCCTCGGCCGCCAGGTCGAGCACCGCCTCGATCACGCGTTGACGGATGTCGGGTCGTTGCATTTTGGGTAGCGGCAGGCTGACGTCGTCGAAGGCGATCGTGAGCTTCATGCCAGCGAAGAGCTGGGTCGGCAACGGGTCCTGGTCGACGGGGTTCAGCAGGGCGTGGCGAATGGCGCCGTCGACGTCGTCGATGGCGGGCAGCGGTTCGGGTGCATAGATCACGCGGCTGCGACCGGCGGGCAACTTCTCGAGCGAGAAGTTCTCGCCACGCCAGAAGAGGATGGGGGGTGTCGAGCGGTCGACGTCGAGGACGAATCCGGGACGGGGCATCAGTGGCTCTCTTTCTTGCTTCGGCCGTTTCGCAGGTCGAAAACGATCTTCACGGCACCTCGGCGCCCGGCGGCGGCGGCGTGTGCGATGGCGTCCTGGTAGTCCTCGAGTCGATAAGCGGCCGAGACGAGTCGTTCGAGGCGACACTCGGCGGCCGTTTCGATGGCCAGGTCGAAGGTGTGTCTGGTCGTGCCGTCGGGCAGGTTCTCGGTGCCGTAGGTGTAGGCGCCGACGATCGCGGTCTCGCGATGCCACAGACCGGTGAGGTCGAGCGACACCTCGGCGGGCATCCCGAGCAGGATCACGCGACCACGCGGACGGGTGAACCGCAGGCTTTCGGCGATGCTGTCGGAGTTTCCGACCGCGTCGATGGTGACGTGGGCGCCGCCCGTGAGGTGGTCGCCGACCACGTGACAACCCACCTCGCGTCGCACCGCGCGCAGCAACTCGTCGGCGGGTACCACCACGTCGGCTCCCAACGAGCGGGCCAGCGCCTGCTGATGCGGATACCGGGCGCCGACGACGATGCGCACGTGTGGCACGTATCGACGAAGTCCCGCCACCGCGCACAGACCCATGGTCCCGGCGCCGAGAACCGCGACCACCGGGGTCTCGCCGCGTCCGAGGGCGGCCGACACCGAGGGCCAGGTGGCCAAGGCGGCGTGGATGCCCCCGGCCGCGGGCTCGACGAGCACGGCCTGCTCGTCGGACATCGAATCGGGGACGGAGTGCAGTTGCGATTCGTGGGCGATCAACTCGGTGGCCCAACCGCCTCCGGTGGAACGGCAGAACCCGGTCTGGATGCCGGGTTCCAGACAACCGCCGACGAGATGCGCGTAGTCGTCACCGTCGCCGGGCGCGGCGCCATCGAAGGGTAGGGGAAGGCCGCGGGCACCGTGGCCGAGCACCGGCTCCAACACCACGCGTCGACCGTCGTCACAGTCGGCGACCACTTCGTGTCCGGGGACGAAGGGGAACGAGACCCAGTCGTCGAAGTACGTCGAGGCGTGCCCCTCCACGAGGGAGAGGTCGCTTCCGCAGATGCCGGTGAGGCGCGGGGTGATGCGATGCCAACCGTCGATGCCGGGCAGCGCCGGGGCCTCGTCGTCGACGAGGGACAGCGGACCGAACTTCGCGGCGCCGAACGCGCTCACCGGACTCACCAGTCGGGCCACGGCGAACTTGCCGGTCTTGCGGGAGATGCGCAGTGCCCTCATCGGTCGCTCCGTCTCGTTCCGATGCGACCGCCACGGGTGGTGAATCGTTTCTGCTCACCGTCGGACATGCGCGGACCGATGGGCAACAGCGGTCGCGGACCGCCCTCGGCCTTCTCCCAGTTCTCGACGAGCCAGCCTCGCTTGCGCGCGATGGCGGCCAGTCGCGTCTCGGGATTGACGGCGACGGGGAATCCGACGGCTTCGAGCATGGGGAGATCGCTACTGGAATCGGCGTAGGCGATCGATTCCTCCAAGCGCAGTCCCTCGGCGGCGCAGTAGTCCGCCAACACCTGGGCCCGCGTCTCACCGGTGGGAGGCACGCGCGACAACTCACCGGAGTAGGTGCCGTCCGGTCGCACGGTCATCTCGGCGGCGACGATCTCGTCGAACAGGGGACGAAGGCCCTCGACGGCGAAACTCATGGCCCCGGTGATGAGGATGGTGCGGTGTCCGAGCGCACGGTGCTCGCGCACCCGGCGCAGGCCGGCGGGGAAACTCTTGGTCATGATCAACTGGGCCAACAACTCGCGGGCGTCGGCGTCGATCTGCTCGACGGGGGCGTCCTCGTAACGGCGGTAGAAGTACCGCAGGAAGTCCGAACGGTCCTTGCGGTCCATCGACATCAACGAGGGACCCTCGCGCAGGGTGCGCAGGACGTACCGCAGACGCTCGGGGGAGTTGAGTCGTCGGGTCGCGAGCCAGGAGTAACTCTCGACGACGTTGCTCGCGATGAGGGTGTTCTCGAGGTCGAACGCCGCCACGTGACGACGGGGATCGAGCACCTGCTTTCGCAGGCGATCGGCGCGATCGACGACGGTCTTGCCGGGGGTGGTCTTGACCCGGCTGTGCAGCACGATCGAGGGCAGATGGATCGTGGAGATGTACGTGGGCCAATCGACGACGCGCGGGTCGAGGCAGAAATCCCGGCGATCGTTCGCGTCGAGTCGGGAGTCGATGGAGAGCAGATTGTCGACGGAGTAGATCGCCTCGCACTCGGTGTACAGGCCGTACAACTCGACGTACTCCAACGCTCGTTCCACGTCGTTGCGTCGGTCCTCCAGCTTGGCGGACCACTCGGCCTGGGTCCCCCGCAGGGGCAATGCCTGCAACAGCTTCTCGCCCCGCGTGATGAGGGTCTTGGCCCGCGTCAGTTGCTTTTCGACGGTTCCGCGGCCGGGGAACTTCCAGTCGGGGACCACGATCGGTTGCCCTTGCGAGTCGTAGATCGGGTGCTCGGTGAACCAGTCGCGAACGTTGTCGACCAGCGTTCGGTACTTGAGCGGGTTGGTGGAGCCCGAAGCGACCTGAGTGATGGCCGGTGCCTCGTTCGGGCCGAGCGCGGCCACGGCGATGATGGCGGCCACCACGAGGTCGACGGGGATGACGTCGACCGTTCCCTCGGGAACACCGGGGAACTGGTCGAGCAACCCACGGGCGTACGAGATGATCACCGGCTCGGCCATGCGGAAACCGCGAATCCAGCCGGGGGTCGGTTCGGCGAGCGCGGACTCGATGATCGAGGGACGCACGATGCTCACGGGCACGTCGCGCTTGGACTCCGTGAGTGCCTGCTCGCCCAGGGCCTTGGTGAAGGCGTAGGCGTCGGGCCAACCGACGCTGGCGGCCCGGGTGCGACCGGCCTCGACGAGGCGGTCCTTCACCCAGCGCTCGCGGATCTGTTCGGTTTTCTCGGCCAACGCCGGGGCTCCGGCCGCACCGAGCTCGGAACGGGCCTCGGCGCGGAAGCGGGCCAGGTTGTCGGGCGCGCGACTGGCCGCCTCGGCGTCGCCCCGCAGACGTCGGGCCGCGGCGACCTCGGCGCGCCAATCGAGTCCGATGTCGAAGGGTCCGTCGCTCACCAACTCCTCGGGTGCGGTGCCGCGACGGTTGCCCGCCACGTAGCAGGTGCTGACCGCGACCAGGTGGGGGAACGTGCCGTCGTCGCGTGGCCCGTGTTCGTTCAACAGATTCGCGATGCGCGTCGGACCGAGCAGGTTGACCTCGACGGCGCTGTCGAGGGGCGAATCGAACGAGACGCTGGCCGCGGAGTGGATGATCACGTCGCAGGTGGCGAACGCGGTGCGGTCGGCGGCGTTCAGTCCGAGTCCGTCGGTGCCCACGTCTCCGGCCACCACCGACAAGCGACGGGCCATGGTGGCGTCGAAGTCGGGTCCGAGTTCCGAACGCAGACGGTCGAAGGCGTTGTTCTTGAGGATCTCCTTGCGCACGCGGTCCACGGCCGACGTGCGGCGACCGTTACGCACGAGCAACACGACCTCGCAGTCCGGCACGGACCGCAGCAGTCGTTCCACCAACGCGGTGCCGACGAAACCGGTGGCACCGGTGACGGCGATGCGCCGACCGGCGAGACGTTCCGAGATCACGGACCCTTTGTAGCACAGCCCTCTACCAAATGGTAGAGAAAGTCCGGATTTCGTGATAACACAGGGGTCATGGCCCGTCAGACCCGGCAGAACATCCTGGACGTGGCCGGGAACCTGTTCGGCCTGCGGGGGTTCGACGCGGTGAGCCTCGATCAGATCGCGGCCGAGGTCGGGGTTGCCAAGCAGACCGTCCTGTACTGGTTCTCGACCAAGGACGAGTTGGTGCACGAGGTCCTGTCGGAGACCGCCTCGGAGTTGACCAAGGTGGTGGAAGCGGCCATCCGGTCGGCGCCCGACGACCCGCTCGATCGCATGGAGGCCGTCGTCAAGGCGGTGTTCCGGCCGGCGGTGCGCCGTCCGTCGCTGTTGGGGCTCGTGCGCGGGATCAGCCGACTGCCGAGCGAATCGTCGGACCAACTGACCGACACCTTGGCACCGTTGGCGCAACGCGCGATGCGTTGGATGAGCAACGAGATGGATGCCGGCCGTCTGCGGCGTGCCGACCCCGGACTAGTAGTGGCTCTGGCCTATGCCACCGTCACGGGCATCGCCACCGAGCCCGAGGCGCTGAGGGTTGTGGGTTGGAACGCCGACATCGCCGGTCTGCGACGACTGCGCGACGAGTTGGTGAACTTCCTGCGCTCGGCGCTCGATCCGCGCTGATCACCGGTCGGCACGCGGTGTGGTGGCGACGTTCAATGCGTCGTGTTGCGACGACGTCGTGAGTGTCGTTCGACGGCCAGATCGACCAGGCGGTCGATCAACTCGGGGTAGGACACTCCCGACGCCTGCCAGAGTTTCGGATACATGGAGATGGGCGTGAACCCGGGCATGGTGTTCACCTCGTTGCACAGGAAGCCGCGGCCGTCGGGTTCGAAGAAGAAGTCCACGCGGGCCAGACCCTCGCAACGCAACGACGCGAACACCCGCAGCGCGAGTCGGCGAACCTCGTCGCTCTGCTCGATCGTGAGGTCGGCCGGGATGATGAGACTGGCCCCGTCGTTGACGTACTTGTCCTCGTAGTCGTAGAAGTCGTTGCCGGGCACGATTTCTCCGGCCACGCTGGCCTCGGGTTCGAGGTTGCCGAGCACGGCCACCTCGATCTCGCGTCCGACGATGGCCTCCTCGCACACGATCCACTCGTCGTAGGCGAGTGCGGCCCGCACCGCGGGCATCATTCCCTCGGCATCGGTCACCTTGGTGACTCCGACCGACGAGCCCATGTTCGCGGGCTTCACGAAGACCGGCAGGCCGAGGTCCCCGACGATGGCGTCCAGTCGTGCGGCCGAGACCTCGTGTTCGCGCAGGGCGACGAATCGGGGCTGGGGGACCCCGAAGGCCGACAGGGCGTTCTTCGCCATGGCCTTGTCCATACCGAGGGCCGAACCGAGCACGCCGGTGCCCACGTAGGGGAGATCCATCAACTCCAGCAGACCCTGGATCGTTCCGTCCTCTCCGAGAGGTCCGTGCAACAGGGGCATCACCACCACCGGCCCCGTGGCCGCGGCGGCGCTCAACACCGGGGCGGAGGACACCTCCCGCCCGATCGCATCGAGACGGGCCGGGATCGAATCGGAGCCACGGTCGAGCGCGGCCATGGCCGCCTCGGCCAGGTGCCAGTGTCCGTCGCGGTCGATCCCGATGGCGACCACGGAGTACTTGTCACGATCGACCGCGCGCATCACGTGGGCGGCGGTCACGCAACTCACGTCGTGCTCGGCCGATTGTCCACCGAAGATGACGACCAGCGTCGGTCGCGCGGTCTCGGCTGGCGATCGGTCCACGACCCGAACATACAGGTCGGTCGGGGGTGGGGCGTGAGCACTACGCTCGTCGTCGTATGACCGCCGATCGCACCACGATCCACGAGCCCCGTTTCCTGACGCATCATGCGCTCCGCATCAAGGGGTTCGCCAAGAGCGAGACCCTCGCGGAGATGACGGGGCTCGGACATCGTGAGGTCGAGGGGCACCTCGCCGATCTCGCCGCCGCGGAGTGGGCCATGTTCCGCGAGGCCCGCTCGTTGTGGCAGCTCACCCCGACGGGAAAGGCCGAGCACCCCAAGGTGCTGGCCGTCGATCTGGCATCGGTCGACCTCGCGGCCTTGGGTCCGCATTACCACGACTTCCTCGGCTTGAACTCGGCGTTCAAGGAACTCTGTGGCGACTGGCAATTGCGTGACGGAGCGCCCAACGATCACTCCGACGCCGCCTACGACGCCGAGGTCGTGTCCCGACTCGTCGACCTGCACGGTCGCTCGGCGCCCGTGGTGGCGTCCATGAGCGCGGTGTTGGGACGACTGTCGCCCTATCTGCCTCGGCTCGCGTCCACCTGCGACGCGGTGGTCGCGGGACGCAACGAGATGTTCACCGGTGTGATGTGCGGTTCGTTCCACGACGTGTGGATGGAACTGCACGAGGACCTGATCCTGTCGCAAGGCATCGATCGCGCAAAGGAAGGATCTTTCTGATGGCACGTTTCGGACGCGTGATCACCGCGATGGTGACACCCTTCAAGAACGACGGCTCGCTCGACCTCGACGGGGCCCGCAACCTCGCCCGGTGGCTGGAGGCCAACGGGAACGACGGTCTCGTGATCGCCGGCACCACCGGCGAGGCGCCGGTTCTCACCGACGACGAGCGACTCAGCCTGTTCGCCGCGGTGATCGAGAGCGTCTCGATTCCCGTGATCGCCGGAACCGGAACCAACGACACGCTCCATTCGATCCACATGACCAAGGAGGCGACCCGGTTGGGCGCGGCCGGCATCCTCGTGGTCTGCCCGTACTACAACCGTCCGCCCCAGTCGGGCATCGAGGCCCACGTCCGCGCGGTGGCCGAATCCACCGGTCTGCCCGTCGTGGTGTACGACATCCCCGTGCGCACCGGACGCAAGATCGCCTCGAGCACCTTGACGAAACTGGCTCGCGAGGTTCCCAACGTGCTGGCTCTGAAGGACGCGGCCGGTAATCCCGCCGAGACCGCGAACGTCATCGCGAACGCCCCCGCCGGTTTCGAGGTCTACAGCGGCGACGACGGCTTGACGTTGCCCCTGCTGGCGGTGGGGGCCGTCGGTGTCATCGGTGTGGCCACCCACTGGTCGGCGACCGACCATCAGGAGATGTTCGCCAAGTGGCACGCCGGCGACGTGGTCGGTGCTCGGGCCGTGAACGCCAGACTGCTCGAGAGTTTCGCTTACGAGACCGGTGACGATTCCCCGAACCCCATCCCGAGCAAGGTGATGATGAACATGCTCGGTGTTCCCGTCGGTGAATGTCGCCTGCCCATGGGCCCGCCCGCCGACTTCGTCGCCGAGCGCGCCAAGACGGTGTGGGCGAATCTCTTGGCGGCCCGATCGAAGGGCATCTGATGCCGCATCCGGTGCGCGTGGTCTTTCTCGGGGGTCTGGGGGAGATCGGTCGCAACTGCATGGTGATCGAACAGGACGACAAGCTCCTGCTCATCGACTGCGGGTTGATGTTCCCCGACGTCGACATGCACGGCATCGACCTCGTTCTTCCCGACTTCACATGGTTGCGCGAGAACGCCGATCGGGTCGTCGGTTGCGTGGCCACCCACGGACACGAGGACCACGTGGGCGCGTTGCAGTATCTCCTGCGCGAGTTGTCGTTCCCCGTCTTCGGTTCGGCGGTCACCCTGGGTCTCGCGCGGAACCGCATCGAAGAGGCCGGGTTGCTCGGCCGCACCGATCTGGTGGTGGTGCGCGACGGAGAACGCCGAATGATCGGGCCGTTCGACGTGGAGTTCATCCCGGTCACCCATTCGGTTCCGCACGCTTTCGCGGTGGCGGTTCACACGCCTCAGGGCGTCATCCTCCATTCGGGTGACTTCAAACTGGATCTGACCCCGGTCGACGGCCGGCGCACCGATCTGGCGCGCATCGGTGCCATCGCCAGCACGGAGGGCGTGCGTCTGCTGCTGTGCGATTCCACCAACGCCGAGGAGCACGGTCACGCTCCGAGCGAGACCAGCATCGGTGCGGTTCTGCGGGCCTTGTTCCACGAGCACCGGGATCGTCGGATCATCACCGCCTCCTTCGCGAGCCACATCCACCGTGTCCAGCAGATCATCGACGCCGCCGTGGACACCGGACGCAAGGTGGCCACCGTCGGGCGTTCCATGCAGAAGAACGTGCGCATGGCCCGGGATCTCGGCGTTCTTCGCGTTCCCGACGACACCCTCGTCGACATCGAGGACGCCGCCGATCTCCCTCCGCACAAGGTGTGCGTGATCTCCACGGGCAGTCAGGGCGAGCCGATGTCGGCGTTGTCGCTGATGGCCCGCGGCGACAGCAAACTGCTCAAGGTCGGGGAGCACGACACGGTGATCCTGTCGAGTCACGCCATTCCCGGCAACGAGTTCAACGTGACACGGGTGATCGACGGACTGTTGCGTGCCGGTGCCGAGGTGGTGCACTCGGGTATCGCCGACGTGCACGCCACGGGTCACGCCCAGGCGGACGAGTTGAAGACCTACCTGTCGATCGTGCGACCCGACTGGTTCGTGCCCGTTCACGGCGAGTACCGCCATCTGGTGGCCCACGCCAAGCTCGGCGAGCTGATGGGCGTGCGTCGTGACCACATCCTGTTGTGCGAGGACGGCGACGTGCTCGAGCTGTCCGACGACGGTTTGGTGGCATCGGGTCGCGTACCCGCGGGGATGCTGTACGTCGACGGGATCGTGGGCGACGTGGGGCAGGGTGTGTTGCGCGACCGTCGCGTTCTGGCCGAGGAGGGTGTGGTGGTGGTCATCGTCACCGTCGACACCTCCACCGGCAAGGTGCTCACCGGTCCCGAGATCATCACGCGCGGCTGGGTGTACGCGCCAGAGGCCGAGGATCTGCTCGACGAGGCCTGCGACGCGGTGGCCGCCGCGGTCGAGAAGGCCCTGGCCGAGGGCGTGCGCGATCCCGAGGGTCTCGAGAAGGACGTACGTCGCGCGGCCGGTCGATTCGTGTCGGAGCGCACCAAGCGTCGACCGATGATCGTTCCCGTCGTCATGGAGGTCTGAGATCGTGCGCCGCTCGGCAGCGATCACGATGGTGCTCGCCCTCGTTCTCGGCGTGACGACGGGCGCGTGTGGTGACGATGCGGGCGACGATGCCGCACCCGGCCTTCGTGTCGATCTGATCGACGAGGCGTTGGACGCGGTCGAGGGGGAGATCGGCGGGCAAAGCACCTACTTCGAGGTCAACGCCACGGCGCTGGTGGTGAACGTGTTCGTGGCGGTCGAGGGCACGTCGGTGTCGCAGTACATCTACGACGGGGTGTCGTTGAACGGACCGACCGCCCCGGTGCCGGCCGAGGGGGTCACCTTCGTCAGGGGCCTGCTCGACTTCGACCCCGATCGGGTGCTCGATTTGGTTTTGTCGGAGTTGCCCGAGAGCGAGCCCGTGATGTTCGTGGCGACCGGCGCGGGAACCGCGGGTGCGGCACTGCGCGCCGAGTACCGGGTCCTGATGCGCTCCAGTCGCGGCGGCGAGCTGGCGGTGATGGTCGACGGCACCGGCTCGATCATCGGTACCGACGCCGAATGACCCCGGCCGGGGCCCCTCTCGGGGTCCGTGACGGCATGGGGGTATGCCCGAACAGTCGTACCCCTGCTTGTTAGCGTTTCCCCTGATGGCCAGTACCAAACCCTCCGGATCCCGCAAGTCGTCGGGTGGTTCGTCCGGGTCCCGGGCGTCGGCCTCGTCGCGGTCGGGGTCGCGCTCGTCCTCGGCGGTCGAGACGCCCCCGTCGGGTGCGCGCAAGCCCTCGGCGGCCCGTGGCGAGGTGCGCGAGGCCCTGTCGGGTCGCGAGCACGAACTGTCGGCCATCGCCTTCTTCGTGCTCGGGGTTCTCATCGGTTTGGCCGTGTACGTGCGCCTGGCCGGTCCGGTGGGCCGCGGCGCCGACACCGCCCTGGGTGTGATCATGGGGCTGGCGCGTTACGGGCTGCCCCTGGTGTCCATCGCCGTGGGCGTGGCCCTGCTGCGGGGTGACCAGGCTCCGAGCCGCATGAAGCTGGCGTTGGGTTGGGGCGTCATGGTCTTGGCCGCTCTCGGGCAGTTGCACATCCTGCGCGGCCCGGACGCGTACACCGGCGTCGACGAATTGGGCGGAGCCGGAGGTTGGTTGGGCGCCGCGGTGGGACAGACCTTGTCGTCGATGATCGGTCCGATCGGGGCGTCGCTCGTGTTCGTGGCCATGGCCCTGGGGGCGCTGCTCCTGATCACCAACATGGGACTCAAGGCCATGCTCGTGGCCGTGGGTGCCCTGCTGTCCCGGTTGTTCGGCGGCATCGGAAGCAACCTGCGCGCGGTGATGACTCCCGACGACCGCCACGCCACCGTCGACGATGGTGAAGACGGCGACACCGACAACCGCGACCATGCCGATCACGGCGGGGGAGTCTTCGATCCCTTCCTCGCCGACGACGAGTCCGTTGACGAGTCGGCCGACGATGCCCTCGACGAAGCCGATGAGACCGACGAGATCGAGGAACCCGCTCCCAAGCCCGCGCGTCGAAAGCGCGAGCCCCGAGCGGAGGCCGATGAGCCGCACTCGCAGGGCCGCCTCGACACGCCCATGGCTCCGCCCAGCGAATGGGTGCTGCCGGCGGCATCCCTGCTCTCTCGTTCGGGTAAGCAATCGATCGACGACGCCGAGATCAGCGACCGCGGTCGGTTACTCGAGGAGTCGTTGCGCTCCCACGGCGTCGACGTCACCTTGAAGGGTCGTACCGTCGGTCCGACCGTCACGCGGTACGAACTCGAACTCCATCCCGGGGTGAAGGTGGCCCGTGTGACCAGCCTGCAAAAGGACATCGCGTACGCGATGGCGGCCACCGACGTTCGCATCCTCGCGCCGATCCCCGGTGAATCGCTGATCGGCATCGAGGTGCCCAACCGCTCGCGCCAACTGGTGTCACTCGGAGACCTGATGACCTCGGCCGAATCCAAGCTGGCGACCCATCCCCTCGACGTGGCCATCGGCAAGGACATCGCCGGTCGTTCGGTGTTCCTCAACCTCGCCACCACCCCGCACCTGCTCATCGCCGGTGCCACGGGAGCTGGTAAGTCGAGCGGAATCAACTGCATCATCACCTCGTTGCTGATGCGTTCGACCCCCGATCAGGTGCGCATGATCCTGATCGACCCCAAGCAGGTCGAGATGGGACAGTACGCGCGGTTGCCGCACCTGTTGACCCAACCGGTCACCAACCCCAAGAAGGCCGCGAATGCGCTCTCGTGGGCGGTGCGCGAGATGGAGCGGCGGTACGACCTCTTGTTCGAGATGGGGTACCGCGACATCACCGGGTACAACGCGGCGTTCGACCGCGGTGAGATTCAGGCCGAGAAGGGCACCGACACGGTGGCCGAGCGCATGTATTTCATCGTGGTGGTGGTCGACGAGTTGAACGACCTCATGATGGTGGCGGCCCGTGACGTGGAGGAGAGCATCACCCGTATCGCGCAGAAGGCCCGCGCGGTCGGCATCCACCTCATCGTGGCCACGCAACGTCCCTCGGTGAACGTCATCACCGGCGTCATCAAAGCCAACATCCCGGCGCGCGCCGCGTACTCGGTGTCGAGTCAGATGGACAGCCGCGTCATCCTCGACCAGGTGGGTGCCGAGAAGCTGGTGGGCAAGGGCGACATGTTGCTCCTGCCGGGCAACTCTTCGGTGGCCCAGCGAATCCAGGGCTGTTGGGTGGAGGAGGACGAGGTCCGCAAGGTGGTGGCCCATTGGCGCAAGCAGGCACCCGAGGTGACCTACGTGAAGGGCGTCGAGGGCGACGAGCCGGCGGCCGGAAGTCCCGCCGGCATGGCCATCACCGACAGCTACAGCGACGATGACGATGACGAAACCCTGCTGAAGGCGGCCATGGAGCTCGTGGTGCGCAGCCAGTTGGGCTCGACGTCGATGTTGCAACGCAAGTTGAAGGTGGGATTCGCCCGCGCCGGTCGGATCATGGATCTGCTCGAGGAGCGCGGCGTGGTCGGACCGAGCGTGGGTAGCAAGGCCCGCGAGGTGCTGATGACGGTCGAGGAGTTCGAGGCCCTCGGCTGAAAACTCGACCCGTCCGGCGTGGCATGATCGCGTCATGACAGACACGGGGGAAATCATCGAAGTCGCCTCGGGGTTGAAGTTCCCCGAGGGTCCGATCGCCATGGCCGACGGAAGCGTGGTGCTGGTCGAGATGTTCGGCCCGCGCATCACGCGGGTGCGGCCGGACGGTTCGAAGGAGACGATCGCCGAGGTGGTCGGTGGCCCCAACGGCGCCGCCATCGGTCCCGACGGAGCGCTGTACCTGTGCAACAACGGAGGCTGCTTCACCGAGATCGACTTCGGCGGTTTGTCCTTCCCCGGCCCGTTCGATCCGACGCGCTACAGCGGAGGTCGCATCCAGAGAGTGGATCTGTCCACCGGTGCGATCACGGATCTGTACACCTCGTGCGACGGCCGCCCGTTGCGGGCGCCGAACGACCTGGTGTTCGACGATCACGGCGGCTTCTACTTCACCGACCACGGCATCCGTGATCTCGCCGCGCGTACCGCCGATCTGACCGGCATCTACTACGCCAAGGCCGACGGTTCCTCCATCGTGGAGGTCGACTTCCCGGCCGAGGGTCCCAACGGCATCGGGCTGTCGCCCGACGGCACGAAGATCTACTGGGCCGAGACCCACACGGGTCGCGTGTTCCAGCGTGACATCGTGTCACCCGGTGTGCTGGCCCCGACGATGCCCGGAGACACCAGCGCGGTGTTGAGCGGTCTGCCCGGGTTGCAGTTGTTGGACTCGCTGGCGGTCGACGGAGCGGGCAACGTGTGCGTGGCCACCCTCGTGAACGGTGGCATCACGGTGATCGCTCCGAACGGCGAGACCCTGCGACACATCCCCACCGGCGATCTGTTGACGACCAACATCTGTTTCGCCGCCGACGGTTCCGACACGGCGTGGATCACCTTGTCGGGCACCGGACGTCTGGTGAGGATGCGGTGGCCCTGGCCCGGTCTACGCCTGGCTCACTCGGCCTGAGTCGACCGGTAGCCTGACCAACGTGTCGGGCCCGCAGAAGCGCTTCTACGTCGAGACGCTCGGCTGTCCGAAGAACCAGGTCGACTCCGACAAACTGATCGGAACGCTTCTCGCCGACGGCATGGTGGCCACGGATTCGGTCGAGCAGGCCGATTTGGTGGTGGTCAACACCTGCGCCTTCATCGACGAGGCGCGGCGCGAGTCCATCGACACCATTCTCGGTCTCGACGAGCAACGGCGGGAGTCGTCGCGACTGGTGGTGACCGGATGCATGGCCGAGCGTTACGGTGCCGAGCTGGCCGCCGAGTTGCCCGAGGTCGATCTGGTGGCCGGATTCGGCGTTCCGGTGCAGCCGGCCGCGTCCCGCAAGCTGATTCCCGTCGGTTCGGCCCCCGTGCCCACGCTCGACTTGTTGAACCTGCCGCGTCCCAAGAGTTCGTCGCCGTGGGCCTACGTCAAGATCGCCGAGGGCTGCGATCGCTCGTGTGGTTTCTGTGCGATCCCGTCGTTCCGCGGTCCGCAGCGGAGTCGCGACGTCGATTCGATCCTGCGCGAGGTCGACGAGCTGCAGGCGCGCGAGATCGTGCTCATCGCCCAGGATCTGGCCAGTTACGGAAAGGACCGGCCCGACGAGTTGGGCGCCGGTTCCATCGTGCCCTTGGTTCGCGCGGTGAGCGAACGGGTCGACCGCACGCGGTTGCTCTACCTGTATCCGAGCGATCTCACCGACGAACTGATCGACGTGATCCTCGCCAGCGGTGTTCCGTACTTCGACCTGTCGTTGCAGCACGTCAGCAAACCTCTGCTGCGCCGCATGCGTCGTTGGGGTGACGGTCGCCGGTTCCTCGATCGGATCGCCGACATCCGCGATCGCGAGCCCGAGGCGGCGTTCCGCAGCAACTTCATCGTCGGGTATCCCGGAGAGACCGAGGAGGACCACGATCAACTCCTGGACTTCGTGGCCGAGGCCCAGCTGGACTGGTGCGGCTTCTTCTCGTACTCCCCGGAGGAGGGCACCTACGCCTACGACCTCGACGGTGCGGTTCCCGATGGCTTGGTACGCGAGCGACTGGCGGAGCTCTCCGAGTTGCAGGATTCCATCACCGCTCGCCGTCGTGACGATCTGGTCGGCCGTCGCATCAACGTGTTGGTCGACGAACCCGGAGTGGCGCGCGGTCACCGGGAGGCGCCCGAGATCGACGGCATCGTCGAGGTGCCGACGTCGTTGGCCGTGGGTCGGTTCCACGACGTCACCGTGCGCTCGGCGATAGGTCCCGATCTCGTGGCCGACTGAACGATCGCACCTCACCGGATCGAAGTCGGTTTCCCGCGACCCCGTGTGGCACGATGAATGCGTGCCGGTCGACCCCAACTCCATCGCCACCTGGGCCAATGCCGTGACCGTCGGCCGCATCCTGGTCTCGCCGTTGATGTTCGTCGTGATCCCCGATTCGTCGAGCGGATCGTGGGTCGCTGTGGGTTTGTGGTTCGTCCTGTGCTCGAGCGACGGCATCGACGGGTACCTCGCGCGTCGCCACGGCGCGACCCGTTCGGGCGCCTTCCTCGATCCGCTGGCCGACAAGGTGCTGGTGTTGGGGGCCATGTTCGCGCTCGTGAGTCGCGACATTTACTGGATCGTGCCGGTGGCCGTCATCGGGGCGCGCGAGGTGGCCATCAGCATGTACCGCGTGCTGGTGGGAGCCAAGGGCATCAGCGTTCCGGCCAGTCGACTCGCGAAGTGGAAGACGCTGTTCCAACAACTGAGCGTGGCCTTCGCCATCGCACCGCTCACCTCCCGGGACGCCACCTGGCTGTGGCTCGGGTTGTTGTGGATCTCGGTGACGTTCACCGTGGTGAGCGGTCTGCAGTACATGTGGCGGGCGCAACGACTCCGTGGCGCCGGCCCGGCGACGGTGGGATGACGTGCGCTGTTCGGTGATCGCCGTCGGAACCGAACTCCTTCTCGGACAGATCGTCGACACCAATTCGTCGTGGATCGGTGAGCGTCTGGCCGCGAACGGAATCGACTCCCTGCTCCAGGTGAAGGTGGGAGACAACCACGGGCGCATCGTGAGCGTGTTGCGTTCGGCGCTCGCCGAAGCCGACGCGGTGATCATGTGCGGCGGCCTGGGTCCGACGCACGACGACCTCACCCGGGAAGCCATCGCCGAGGTCATGGGTCAACCCTTGGAGACGCGCGACGACGTGGCTGCGGTCATCCGGGAGATCTTCGCGTCCCGTGGCCGACGCATGGCCGAGAACAACCTGCGTCAGGCCCAGGTGCCGCGCGGGGCGACCGTCATCGCCCAGACGCGGGGCACCGCGCCCGGTCTCGTGTGTCCGGTGGGCGACAAGGTTGTGTACGCGGTTCCCGGAGTGCCCCACGAGATGCAGGACATGATGGAACGCGCGGTGCTTCCCGATCTGCGCCGCCGGGGCGGGGACACCTCGGTGATCGCGAGCCGTGTGATCCGAACCTGGGGCGAGAGCGAGAGCGGGCTGAACGAACGCCTCGACCCGGTGATCGCCGAACTGGAGTCGCTCGGCAACCCGACCTTGGCTTTCCTGGCCAGCGGTTGGGAGGGCATCAAGGTGCGTCTCACCGCGAAAGGGGCGACGGCCGACGAAGCCCGCGAATTGTTGGACCGTTGGGACGACCGTGTGTGCGGACTCGTCGGCGACGTGGTCTTCGGCCGCGACTCCCAGACGATGGAGTCGGTGGTTCTCGACATGCTGCGCGAACGCGGGTGGACGCTCGGGCTGGCCGAGTCGGTCACCGGCGGTCTGGTGTCGGGTCGCATCACCGCGGTACCCGGAGCCAGTGATGTGTTGCGCGGTTCGGTCGTCTCGTACGC
>VFQT010001210.1_pt1 | contig 32355 bp, 24 predicted proteins | sample 3512381 | NCBI WGS metagenome assembly VFQT01 (sample SAMN10412376, study PRJNA504923) | tailings metagenome | isolation source: Relicate 2 Philex TSF3 active mining site | place: Philippines: Tuba, Benguet | collected 2017-08-29 | reverse complement strand
TGGCGATCTTCTGCCCGTTGATGGCCAGGAGCAGGTCCCCCTTCCTGAATCCCCATTTTCCAGGTTTAGTTCCAGCCGGGATATTGTCCAGCCCGATCCCCTGTTCCCCAAGGGACACACCGTAGGCGGATAGATCGTTTCCGACGGGTTCAGACAGAGTGATCCCATACCAGGATGCCGTGATCACAGGGGATTGGGCATTTGGATCCTTTTGGATCCTCAATGCCGGGATCTCCGGTTGTTTGGCGATCTTTTTCAACGAAGGCTTTTTCACCCCGAAGCGATCCATCGGGAAGTTCCGGAAACCCACCGCTGTTGACAGTCCTTCGGCGGTCAGGCGGAAATCGCCCCCCGCCGCGTCGATGAAGGCGGGGCTCATGATGACGGACAGGCTATCGCAACCATTCTGTCTGAATTTATTCCGATTGGCTTCGTGGGACATGTAGATGTTGCGATCCACCTCCAGTCCCCATTTTCCTTTCTTGTCGATGGCGGCATCCATGATGGCCGGTCTGTGGGCGGTGAAAACGATGTTTTGGGTGAACACATCTCCGCTATTCGGGTACCAGACATGGGGATGCAGCCCGTTATTGATGACGATGTTATTGGTAGCCACGCGGTTATACCCTTCGCGCATTTTGAGTCCACCGTTGAGGAGCAGGTTATCATAGATCCTGTACCATGACGAGCCGTCATCCAGGTCAATATCCCAGCCATGGTCGCAGCGCCAGCGGTTATGCCGGATCGTGTTGGAATCGAGCATGTCAAGGTAGGGGAGTCCCGGATCCGCTTTCACTTCCGGTACGGTTTGCTTGATATCCGGTGTCCAGTACCGGTCGCGGCCCCATGAATTGAAACTCCCGTGATCGCCTGTTTCCAGCACGGTGTTGAACACATCGCATCCTTCGATCAGATGACCCCCGAAAGTACCTTCGCTGATGTTGATGCCCGCCCTCGGTACGTCATAGATCGAACAATCCCGAACGGTGATGCGGTGTGCCATGGAGATCTGCACCGGAGAGGTCTGTTTTTCCACCCGTCCGGTTCGGGTGATGAGGCAGTCCTCCACGAGGCAATCCTGCGGGAAATTGCGGTTTTTGGGGCCGGGTGTGCGGTCGATCGCCGCATAATTTTGCGCGCCGTATCGGAACAGCGGGCTTCTGACGGATTCAGGGTCTCCGACAAACGCGACACCGTTGGCCCCGGCATCGTGGATATGACAACCCCGGATGATGATGTTTCGGTTGTAATTATTGACGAAGACGGCATTGCCGCCTACCTGATCGAATTCGGTATCCAGGATCCGGCAGTCTTCTGCTCCGTTGAACAGGACGGCGCCCCCACGATAGGTCGTCCAGTCGGACCGGAGCAGCGGTTCGCGGTTCTGCATGAAAGTTCGACGGGTATGCCGGAACACAAATCCTTTCAGGGTGATATTCCGCACCGGTGCGGTGATGGAACCATTGAACTCGAACAGGTGGGGAAGTCTGACGATCTCGATCTTTGCCTTGGACAGGTCTGTTCCGACTTCCGGCATGAAGTACAAACGACGGGCATCGGCATCCAGGAACCACTCTCCCGGTGCATCCAGTTCCTCAAAAACATTCTCCACCATCCGGTAGGCGGGGTGTTTGGGCGATGGCCGGTTGTTCTGCCAACCTCCTTCTTCGATCAACGAACCGTTGGGATATTTTCCCTTCACCAGCCAGTGCATATCTCCCCACAGGGACTGGTGCATGGCATGTATGTAGGCGCCCTTCGGATCTTTCCACCTCGCCATCCGTTCCGGTTGCAGGGGATCATTGAGGCTGTCCTTTTTCATGTCGTGTCGCAGGGTCCAGGTATCGAAGACATTCTTCCCGGCGACGGCATTTGGAAATCGGGCCATGCGCTGACGAATTCCGTTGCCGTATAGCTGGTCGAGTTCCGTGCCGGCGGGCACTTCAGCGACATACAGTCCTTTGGACATTTCAGTCCATCTCGGCCGGATATTGCTGCCGCCACTGATGACCACGGTTCCTTCCTGTTCCGCCATGAAGTTCAGTGCCGGTCTGTTATCCGAAACGTCAAATCGAATGGTTTCCGGAAGATAGTAGGTGCCGGCAGCGAAGATGACATTGACGGGTACCTTTGGATCTTTGCTCCGGGAGATCTCTTGCGCACGCCTGAAACTGGCTACCGGTCTGGATTTGCTGCCATCGAAAGCATCCTTTCCCTGAGTGGACACGTATATGTGCAACGTGTCGTTCTTCCATGGGCTGCTGGCTTCCGAAGCCTGACAGAACAAACCATTTGCGAAGAGCAGGATCGCGTGTATTGCAATTTTCTTCATAAGTCTTGGGAGATGGATGGGATGCCGTGCAAAAGATACGAAGGAACGACCTCCTGATCACCTTAACTTTTGATGCCGTGAAATGCTTATTTTAGATGGCGATCGATCCCTGCCGGGTCGAAGTACCGATCGCTTGTCACATACCACCAACATGCTGCAAATCGAGCCCTCACAACATCCTTCCGGACGATCCACGGGATCTTCAATAGGGATCATTGCATTCGTCCTGATGATCCTGCTGAGTCCCGCCATCGTGCAGGCCCAGCAGGAGCTGTCCCTTCCATTGTCCTTTGCAGGTCGTCTGCATCCGATGATCATTCACTTTCCCATTGTGCTGTTGATTGCTGCACTGGCCTTTGAAATCATGGATCGCCGCCGAACGACAACCATCTACCGGCAGGCGGTTCAACTGCTGGTGGTCAGCGGGATGGTGGCTTCCATGCTCAGTGTGGCTTTCGGCCTGGCCCTGGCATCTTCCGGGGAATATGGAGAAGAGCAGGTATCCACCCATCGTTGGACGGGCATCTTCACTGCCCTTTTTTCCGTGATCACCATGCTAGCCTACCGGATGAAACGTGCCGGTCTGGGATTCATCATGCTGATCATCAGTGTTTTCAATGTGGTTGTCACCGGACATCTCGGCGGGGAGATCACCCATGGCGAAGGTTATCTGACCGCAGGTTTGACTGAACCATCCGAACCGGAGGAAGCAGGAGATGAACAGGTTCCGCATGGTGTGTTTCTGGCCTCGCTGAAAACACCACTGTCAGAAGACCAGGTACAGGGATTGAATCTGCGGGTGCGGTCCATCCTCGCACATAATTGTTATTCCTGCCATGGTGCCGGCAAGGTGAAAGGCATGCTGCGGCTTGATTCCAAAGAGGCCATCCTCGAAGGCGGGGAACACGGCGTAGTACTGGTGGCCGGAAAACCGGATGAGAGTGAGATCATCCGTAGGGTGACCCTTCCGCGGGGTCACAAGGAGGCGATGCCTGTAAAAGGAAAACCACTGACGGCAGAGGAGATCGACGTGCTGAAGCAATGGATCGAACTTGGTGCGCCATGGCCAACCGGTCCGCTGCGTAGTTTGTATCGTGTGGCAGCCCTGGAGCCCAGATTGCCGGCGATCCCTCCTGCGAGGCCGGGACTGGAGCAGCCCATCGATCTGTTCGTGGATGCTTACTTCAAAAAGAAAGGGGTTGAATGGCCCGGGTCGGTCGATGATCGTACCTATTATCGCCGCGTGAGCCTCGACATCACCGGGCTGTTACCCCATCCCGACAGTCTGGATCGTTTCATGGCAGATAAAGATCCCGGAAAGCGGGTACGTCTGGTGGATAACCTCTTGTCAAAGGATCATGATTATGCCCAGCACTGGCTGACCTTCTGGAATGACTTGCTTCGGAACGACTACAGTGGTCCGGGTTACATCACGCGCGGACGCTATGACATAACCCGCTGGCTCTATGCTTCCTTGCAGAACAACAAGCCTTACGATCGCTTTGTCCGCGAGTTGATCGATGCCGACAGCAGTTCTGAAGGTTTCATTCGCGGCATCCGCTGGCGCGGGGAGGTCAATGCCAGCCAGCGCGTTGAAATGCAGGCAGCACAGAATGTTTCGCAGGTGTTCTACGGCTTGAATCTCAAATGTGCCTCCTGCCATGATAGTTTCATCAGCGACTGGAAGCTGGACGATGCTTATTCCTTCGCCAATCTCTTTGCTGATTCGATGCTGCAGATCTATCGCTGCGATAAACCTACGGGCCGCAATGCCGGGAAACGTATGCTTTTCCCGGCCCTTGGTCAGATCGACAGTACAGCGGATCGAGCTGCGCGACTGAAACAGCTGGCTGAGCTGACCGTGCAGCCGGCGAACGGAAGATTGTATCGGACCCTTGTCAATCGGATATGGGCCCAGGTAATGGGCAGGGGGATCGTTGAACCCGTCGATGCGATGGATAACCGGCCCTGGAGCCAGGATCTGCTCGATTGGATGGCCTGGGATTTCGCTCAGAACGGATCCGATGTCAAGCGTTTGCTGCGCCAGATACTCATTTCCCGCACCTACCAGCTGCCATCGGTCACCTTATCAGATCCGGAAGCGGTGATGTCGAAGGATTTCGTTTTCCGCGGGATGCTGAGGCGTCGGATGAGTGCCGAGCAGTTTGCCGATGCCGTGGGCATGACCCTGCATCCGTTGTATGCAGATTCCATGATCCCGAAGAAGCGGCTGCCCAGCGGCATTCAGTATTGTGCGCCGTTCACGAGGGCTTCTTTGGTGATGAATGATCCCTTCCAGCGTTCCCTGGGCAGACCCACGCGCGAGAATGTCTCTACCGGACGCGTTTCACAGGCCAGTCTCTTGCAGGCCCTGGAACTGACGAACGGCGGACTGTTCCACCAAACCATCAAAACGGCTGCCGGATCCTGGTCGGCTCGCCATCCCGAAGCCAACATCCTAGTTTCGGAAGCCTACCGGAGGATGTTTGGGCGTCTGCCCACCCGTCGGGAGTCGGATCTGCTGCAAAAGACCCTGGGCAAACCTTTGCGCATCGATCAGGTGGAGGATTTCTTCTGGAGCATGTCCCTTCACCCTGAATTTCAGTTAATATATTGATAAACAATTACTTAATAAGAAGTTAAACCATGGCACCGATGAACAGGGACTGGAGTCGCAGGCGTTTTCTGGGCAGTGGTACGGCTGCAGCGCTGGCGGCGATGGCGGCAGGATCGCCCATTCCGGCATTGCTGAGCGGCTGCGGATCGAGGAAACCGGTCGACTCAACTGCCGACACAGTCATCCTCTTGTGGATGGCCGGCGGTATGGCGCATACAGAGACCTTCGATCCCAAAGCCTATACGCCTTTTGAGACAGGTCTGGAAGCCAACCGGGTGTTGAGCACTTTTCCGTCCATTCCAACGGCACTGGATGGCATTCGGTTTTCCGAGGGGCTGTCGTCGATCGCGAAGGTGATGGATCGGGGAACGTTGATCCGCTCTTATGTGGCCGCTGATCTGGGCCATATCCTGCACACCCGTCATCAGTATCACTGGCATACCTGCTACGAGCCGCCACAATCCGTGCTTGCACCGCATATCGGCGCCTGGATCGCAAAGGAAAAGGGTCCGTTGCATCCCGTGATCCCTGCTTTCATCGACATCGGTCAGCGATTCACGGTCGGAGAGGGCGAGGAACTGAAGGCTTTTCATTCGGCCGGATTTCTGGGCAGTGAATTCGGACCGTTCATGATCCCGGATCCTTCAATCGGGCTGGAAAGCGTATTACCGCCGGCGGGTATGGACATCAAGCGGTTCGAACGGAGGAATCGTCTGTACAAGGAGCTGGTCGACAACAGTCCGCTGGGATCTCATGGCAGTGATTATCAGCGGGAGTCGCTGATCCGCTCCATGGAGCAGTCATACCGACTCTTGAAATCTCCGGAGGCAGAGGCTTTTGACCTCAGCCGGGAACCGAAGGCTTCCTATGATGTGTATAACACCGGGAAGTTTGGCCTGGGTTGTCTGATGGCGAAGCGGCTGGCTGAAAGGGGTGCCCGGTTCATCAGTGTCACCACCGAATACGAGCCCTTCTTCGGGTTTGATACCCACGAGAATGGGCATACCCGTATGGCGGACATGAAAAAACTGATCGATGCGCCGGTGGCCCAACTCATCCTGGATCTGGAGAAAAGCGGACGGCTCGACCGCACGCTGATCATTCTGGCCAGTGAATTCAGCCGGGACATGATGGTGGAAGGCCGACCTGAACTGAAGGTACAGGAACAGGTTCGTCAGCCTGATATTATCACGGAACTGAAGCATTATGGCATGCACCGGCATTTCACCGACGGATGTTCCGTGCTCATGTTTGGCGGTGGCATCCGCAAGGGATATGCATATGGAAAGACGGCGGATGAGCGTCCCTGCAAGACCATCGAAAAGCCGGTGAAGGTCGACCAGTTGCATCAGACGATCTATCAGGCACTGGGTATTCCGCCGGATCTGAACTATGAGGTGGAGGGTCGTCCGTTTTACACGACGCCCGACGGAAAGGGACAGGCGATCACCGAGATCCTCTCGAAAGCCTGAGGCTTCGGTTGATTTCACTGAACCAGGCACCTTTCAGGTTGTTGGAGTAGCATGACAGATCATAAGACCTACACGATCGCCGAGATGGGTGGCTGGGAGCGTTTCTATCGTGCCAATTTTCTGAATTCGATGAGTGGTTTCAAGCCCCTGAATCTGATCGCCACCGTCGATGAACAGGGAGTAAGCAATCTGGGTTTGTTCAGCAATATCGTGCACCTCGGAGCGGATCCAGCGCTTGTTGGTTTCATCAATCGCCCCCGCGAGGCTGCTCCACATACCCTGCGCAACATTGAGCGGGGCGGTATCTACACCATAAACCATGTTCATCCGGAAATACTGGCGCGTGCACACCAATGCAGTGCAAAGTATCCTGACGGGGTCAGCGAGTTTGCCGAGACTGGTCTTACCGAGGAATGGGTTGAGGGACTTCCGGTGCCTTATGTCCGGGAAAGTCTGATCAGATATGCCATGGAATTTGTGCAGGTCAACCCGATCCCGATGAACGGAACATTTTTCGTGATCGGCCGGGTGTTGCAGGCACAACTTGATCCTTCGCTGGTATCTGCCGATGGATTCATCGATATCAGTCGCGCAGACTCCCTCGTGAGCACGGGCCTGGACGCCTACGGCCGCGTCAGTGCTTACGCACGTTACCGTTATGCCAAGCCGGACAAGGTTTCGGAACAGATCCCATGGGTTTCATAAGTTGAATGCTTCTTGTTCGGGGACTGACTGAAACCGGGAACGATTGCATGATTTTCAAGAAGATGAATGGTGAAATTGCAGAACTTGAAGGATCAATAAACCCTTCAGTTCCATGTCTGTGCCTTTATTGCGACTGCTGAACTTATTGCTGCTGTTTGTCTCGTTTCCGGTGATGCTGCATGCGCAGAAGCCACACCCCGTCGAGTTGACCGTCGCACAGGATGGTTCCGGAGATTTTCGCACCATTCAGGAAGCTGTTCAGGCCTGCCGTGACCTCGGCGAAAAGCGGGTGAAGATCCACATCAGGAAGGGGATCTATCGGGAGAAACTGATCATTCCGTCCTGGAAGACCAATCTCTCGCTGATCGGCGAGCATCGGGATTCGGTGATCATCACCGGAAATGATCACACTGGCAAGCCGGTACCCGGCGGTCGGGACATGCATGGTCTCGACAAATTCCAGACATATACGAGCCATACAGTGTTGGTAGAGGGGAATGGCACCTTGCTGGAGAACCTTACGATCGAAAACACCGCTGGACGAGTTGGTCAGGCGGTGGCCCTTCATGTTGAGGGGGATGCCGTCATCGTCCGGAACTGCCTTATCCTGGGCAATCAGGATACGCTGTATGCCGCAAGCTCCAATAGCCGTCAGTATTATGTTGGATGTTACATCGAAGGGACAACGGATTTCATTTTCGGCGAAGCCACCTGTGTTTTCGAGCGTTGCGAGATCCGAAGCCTGTCGGATTCTTACATCACGGCAGCGGCCACCCGACAGGATCGGTCACATGGCTTTGTGTTCCTGGATTGTAGGCTGACGGCGGCGGCAGAAGTGAAGCGGGTTTATCTCGGCAGACCCTGGCGTCCGCATGCCCGAACGGTTTTCATCCGGACGGAGATGGGCGATCATATCCTTCCTGAGGGTTGGCATCACTGGCCGGGGGATGTGATGTTCCCGGACAAGGAGAAAACGACTTATTATGCGGAGTATGGCAGCCGGGGTGTGGGTGGCGATATGGCAAGGCGTGTATCCTGGTCGAAAAAGTTGTCGAAATCGGATCTGAGGGTACATACTCCTGAAAAGGTACTGGGAGCCTTTGTTCGACAATATTGATCTTTCATGAATTAGAGGACCATCGGTTCATGGTAAATTTCTTGAAATCATATCAAAAAAACCTCAAACATGTTTGACATGATTCTAAGTTCTTACCTAAATTGTAGATATTCTTTATCATTCCAAACCCAGCCATCATGACCAAGAAGATCTTTCTGAACGAATCGGAAATGCCCAGGCAGTGGTACAACATTGTAGCCGACATGCCCAACAAGCCACTTCCCCCGCTGCATCCCGGCACCAAACAGCCGGTGGGCCCAGAGGATCTGGCTCCCTTGTTTCCCATGGAGTTGATCAAACAGGAGGTTTCCGCTGACAGATATGTTGACATACCGGATCAGGTTCGGGATATCTATCGGATCTGGCGTCCGTCACCCTTGTTCAGGGCCACGGGTTTGGAGAAACTGCTGGATGCCCCGGTGAAGATCTATTACAAGTACGAGGGTGTGAGTCCCAGTGGTTCCCATAAGCCGAATACAGCTGTGCCCCAGGCATATTACAATAAGCAGGAAGGTGTAAAGAAGATCACCACGGAAACGGGTGCGGGACAGTGGGGTACGGCTTTGAGCTTTGCCTGCCAGCAGTTTGGCATCGAGTGTGATGTTTACATGGTGAAGATCAGTTATGATCAGAAGCCATATCGCAAGATCATGATGAACACTTTCGGGGCGAATGTCTATGCATCCCCGAGCAATCGTACACAGGCTGGACGGAATATCCTGGTAAAGGATCCAAATTCAACGGGCAGTCTGGGCATCGCGATCTCCGAAGCGATAGAGATGGCGGCACAGGATCCCACGACAAAATACGCGCTTGGTTCTGTATTGAACCATGTGTTGATGCATCAGACCATCATCGGTCAGGAGGCAGAAAAGCAGCTGGAGATCGCAGGTGATTTCCCCGATGTGGTGATCGCTCCGCTGGGAGGTGGTTCCAACTTCGCAGGGATTGCTTTCCCCTTTCTGCGTCATAATCTGATGCACGGGAAGAACGTTCGCGCGGTAGCGGTGGAGCCCGCCTCCTGTCCGAAGCTGACGAAGGGTAAGTTCATGTATGATTTTGGTGACACGGCCGGCTACACTCCGCTGCTGCCGATGTACACGCTGGGTCATAATTTCCGCCCCGCGGCCATTCATGCCGGCGGCCTCCGTTATCACGGTGCCAGTGTCCTGTGCAGCCAGCTATTGAAGGATGGCATCATCGAGGCCCAGGCGCTTCAGCAACTGGAATGCTTTGAGGCAGGTGTCGCTTTTGCCAAGGCTGAGGGCATCATCCCGGCTCCGGAAGCCACGCACGCCATCGCCCAGGTGATCCGCGAGGCCAATATGGCCAAGCTGGAAGGCAAACCCCGCACGATCCTGTTCAACATGTGTGGACACGGCTTCGTGGACATGCAGGCATATTCAGATTATTTCGAAGGGAAACTCAACAACCACGAGTTCACTGAAGAAGAACTGTTTGGCAATCTCCCCGAGATCGATGCCTTGCAGCCGACGGCCTGATCGAACGCATCAAGGATATGATAAAGGCGGACGTGCGATGACTCGCGTCCGCCTTTTTTTATGGAAACATACTGAATCATTGATGATCAGCGCATAGGGACTTCCATCAGCAGGATCTCAGATCCGTCGCTGTTCGATGTAAGCGAAAACCCATCGGTATCCCAAATGCCCAGGCCATCTCGACTTTCGAGTTCGAATCCTTCAACGCGGAAGGATCCGGAGAGGACGAACGCGTACACACCGTTTCCGGGTTTTTTCATGGAATACTGAAGGGTTTTGCCGGCGGAGCAATGGCCGATGTGAAACCATGCATCCTGATGGATCCATACGCCCGTATCATTCGGATCGGGTGACAACACCTGTAACAAAACGTCGCGTTTGTCTTCCTCCCGGATGGTCATCTGATCATACCTCGGCGTCACGTTCCGTTTGTTGGGGAATATCCAGATCTGCAAGAATTTGACCGTCTCATCTGCATTTTTGTTGTATTCGCTATGCTGGATGCCGGTGCCGGCGCTCATCACCTGGATATCGCCCTTTTTTATGACGGCAACATTGCCCATGCTGTCGCGGTGTTGCAGATCTCCTTCCAGGGGAATGCTGATGATCTCCATGTTGTCGTGCGGATGCGTGCCGAAGCCCATCCCTCCGTGAACAGTATCGTCGTTCAGCACCCGCAGTGCACCGAAATGCATTCTTTGCGGATCGTGGTAACCAGCAAAACTGAAGGTGTGGAAACTTTTCAACCAGCCATGGTCCGCCTTGCCGCGTGTATCTGCCTTGTGAAGCACAGTCTTTGACATACGATTCAATTTATGAAGCAAAGTTGCGTCAAGTCATGCTTGGTAATCATAAACAAGATTAATTTTCAGGAGTATCCATCACCAAAAGCATGATCGAATGCATTATTTGATGATCCCATTTGTCCGCTTCACGCTGATCTCGTCTTTGTTTATCGCCGGGTTGGCTTCGTCCATCCGTGCGCAGAACCTGAGAGCAGACGGCTATCGGGGGATTTGGTTCACACTGGGTCAACGTTCCGCCTATGGCGATAAATACTCCGGCGGACTGGGCACTTACACGGCCAATCACATGCCTGTGGCCATCTATGACCGGCAGAGCCATCGCACCTTTTTTGTCTATGGAGGTAGTCGCCGCGAAGGGGAGCGCCATCTTTATATCATGATCTCGTATTTCGATCACCGGAAGCGGGTGATGCCCAGACCTGTGGTTGTGATGGATAAGAACGGGGTGGATGATCCGCATGACAATGCCTCATTGTCCATGGATGCAGATGGCTATCTGTGGGTATTCGTCAGCGGTCGTAATGTATCCAGGCCGGGTAAGGTGTTCCGCTCCAGGCGTCCGCGAGACATTACTGCCTTTGACGAACTGCTTACTTCCTCTTTTACCTATCCGCAGCCCTGGTATCTGGGAGAGGTGGGATTTTTGCTCATGTACACGCGATATACCCGCGGGCGTGAATTGTATGTCCGAAGGATCGGAACCGACGGGCAGCCCGGACCGGAGACGAAGCTTGCGGGCATGGGTGGCCATTATCAGCTTTCGCATTATGATGGCCGGCGGATCATGAGTGTCTTCAATTACCATCCGGGTGGAGATGTCGACAAGCGGACGAATGTGTACTTTGTTCAGTCTGCAGATACCGGCCGAAACTGGACAACGGTCAATGGTGAAGCCCTTCAGTTACCCTTGTCAGATATCCGGACTGCGGCCCTGGTCAGGGATTATGCCCGTGACAGTCAGCTGGTCTATCTGAATGATCTTTCGGTTGACCGGCATGGACAGCCAATGATCCTGGCGGTCATCAGCCGGGATCATCGTCCCGGTCCGGCCGGAGATCCCAGGAGATGGGTCGTCCTTCATTGGAGGGATGGCCGCTGGCAGGAGCGGGAGATCTGCCGGTCAACGCATAATTATGACATGGGTTCGCTTTATGTGCGGGGCAGACAATGGCGCGTGATCGGTCCGACGGAGCCGGGTCCCCAGCGATGGGGAACGGGTGGGGAGGTGGCGGAGTGGGTGAGTCGGGATGAGGGATCGACGTGGGTCCGCAGGAGACAGCTAACGGTCTCGAGTACACGAAATCATTCCTATGCAAGGCGACCCCTGGATGCGCGCCCTGGCTTTGAGGCGTTCTGGGCGGATGGTCATGCGGATACGCTTTCACCCTCCCGCTTGTATTTCAGTGATCGAAAGGGCCGGGTTTTCATGTTGCCGGACAGGATGACCGGTGAGCTGGAAAAACCCATTCGGTTGAATTACAGGCCTTGATCCTGCCGGAACAAACATTTTCGTTAAAAAAAAAGCATGATGCTGATCCTGCCCTCCTTTGTCTGCATGCACTTCTGGAGTAATTTCATGTTACGTCCATGGCGGACGCATTGATATAAACCCTGATCGATGTTGAAGTTGTCTGTGCATCTGTCTGTTTTTGCCCTCCTGATGGCCGTGGGCGTATCATGCAAGAAATCCACGGCGCAGTCGCCCGTTCCACCTACTACACCTCCCGGAGGTTTGATCGATCCGGCCACTTTGAAGGGGACACTGGTCTTTCAGTCGGGCTTCGAGCCTTCCTGCCAGATCATTCCGAACGGAACGAATGGCACAGATCGCATCATTGGAAAGGATGCCACGCTGTCTTCCAACAATAACTGGGATGCCCTTGAGGGAAACGTGCTTTCCAGTCGCCCTTATTTCAATTACAATGGCGGCGATTCGACGAAGCGCGCGGCGCGTCTGGCTTCGGATCCCCAGAATCCGGCCAACTGGGTGCTTATGTACCGACTGAATGACCATTGGCCGGACGGCGGCAATGGTTCTGTGAAGGCACGCGTCCAGTATGAGTTTTACAATATCAAGACGGGATACAAGGAATATTATCAGTCAGTACGTATGTATCTTCCTCCATCTTTCGATCTGTTGAGAAAGTATCCGTCCAGCATCAGCTGGCTGACGATCGTGGAGATCTGGAACAACATCACCTGGAGTCAGACGGTTCCGAACCGATATCGCCTTACGCTGGGCATCGGCAAGCTCGTGCCATCGGAGAGTGATCTGTGTTTCATTGTGGAAGGCCAGGATTGTCTCCTGAATCCCGACGGAAGTCAGAAATACACGACCCTATGGGAGCAAGAGGCTCCGCAGGTGAAGATCCCGGTCGGAAAGTGGTTCACGATGGAATACTACTTCAAGGAAGGAAATCGTCAGCAGGGCAGGTTCTATATGACCATTCAGCCGGAGGGAGGGCAGCGCCAGCTGGTGTTTGATGTCACCAATTTCACCCACAACTCCACCGATCCGGCACCTGACGGGGTCACGCATTTCAATCCGATGAAACTCTACACCTCGAAAGAGCTCATGGATTACATGAAAGGTCAGGGCCAGACCCTCAATATTTTCTGGGACGACCTGCGGATCTGGAGGAAATGATCAGTTGACAGGCGATCCTGCAATCATTTGATCCTTAAGATGGTCGTTGATGGAAGTCAACTGCGAGTCTGGCGCCGCAGGCTGCGTTATGCCTGATCAATGCGATGTTGGCGGCCAGGCTTTCCCCTTCGGTATGTTCACTGATGTATTTTAGCAGAAAAGGGGTGAGATCCTTTCCGGAAATACCGGATGTATTTGCCGCATCAATGGCAGCCTCGATGTGTTTTTCCATGAGATCCGGTTTCACCTCCAATGCTTCGGGCACGGGGTTGGCAACCAGCACGGCTCCTTCGAGGCCGAGCGACCATTTGGTTTGCAACAGTTTGGCGATCTCCTGTGTCGTATCCAGCCGCAGCGGTGATCTGAACCTGCTTTTCGAGGAGTAGAAACTGGGAAATTCGTCCTGGCCGAGGGTGACGACAGGTACACCAAGGGTTTCCAGGTATTCCAGGGTCAGGCCGATGTCGAGGATCGATTTAACGCCGGCCGATACCACGGCCACGGAGGTGTTGCCCAATGCTGTCAGGTCGGCGGAGATGTCCATGCTTTGGGTGGCTCCGCGATGTACGCCACCGATCCCCCCGGTGACAAAAATGCGGATGCCCGCCATATCCGCGATGCGCATGGTAGCAGCCACGGTGGTGGCTCCGATCTGTTTTTTGCTGAGTACATAGGGCATATCCCGCAGGCTGACCTTCCATGCATCGGTGGTTTGACCGAGGCTTTCTATCTGAGCACTGGTCAATCCCACGCAGCATTTCCCGTCCAGGATGGCAATGGTGGCGGGTATGGCCCCCTGGTTGCGTACTTCCTGTTCAACCTGCAGGGCCGTTTCCACGTTCTTCGGCCATGGCATGCCGTGCGAGATGATGGTGGATTCGAGCGCCACTACGGGTTTTCCTTCGGACAGGGCCGCTTTAACCTCGGGATGTATGTTCAGCCAATGGTGCATGGGTCGGGATAATAATGATCGACCCGATCCAACAGTTTATGCCTGTTGAATCCGGGTATGTTGGCTCCTTCCACCTGCAGGATCTCAGCGGAAAGGGTATGTGCGATCCTCAGACATTCATCATCCTGTTTACTGAGTTGTTTTCCCAGCAGGAATCCGGCAACGGAGGCATCTCCTGCTCCTGTACAATCGACCACATCGATGGGGCAGGCGTGCAGTCTGACCTCCGTGCCCCGACTGTAAATGGTAGATCCCATGGCTCCCTGATGCAGCCAGACATGTTGAACGCCCCTGTCGAGCAGGGTATTGATCTGTTCCTCGGTTGTCGTGCCTTCTTGTTTACCCAGCACAGGTAATTCATCTTCGTTGGGTGTGATCATCCACAACCCATCGAGGTTCATGTCAGCGATCCTGCGTGCGGGCGGAACAGACACCGGTTCAATAATGAACGGGATCCCATGGTCCTTCGAAAAAGCCAGCAGCCAGGCAAGGGAAGCCGGAAGCACATTGGCGCAGGACAGGATAAAACCGGCATTTGCTAACTGTTCCCGGTGAGCTTCGAGATGGTCGGGCGTGATGTTGTCGACCGGACTATGCGTAAGAAATGCGGTGAACAATGAGCCGTCAGGATTAAGGATCCCGGAGTATCTGCCGGAAGGGCCGTCGATCGTCAGGGAAGTGCCTATGCGGATACCTGCCTGCCGGCATTGTGATTTGAGCCAGTCGCCGTCTCCGTCGTTTCCGAAGACCGTCATCAATTCCACTTCGACTTCCAGGGATGCCAGTTGGTGTGCGATGTTACGCGCTACGCCTCCGGGTGTCTTGGATACCGATGCCTCGTTGGTGGTGGCCTTCAGGATCTCTTCACGGGTATGAAACAGCTCGTCGATGAACGCGGCTCCTATGCAAAAAACGGGTTTGGACATGGTGGCCAAAGGTAAGGCGTGTATTGAAATTTTTTATCCCGCACCGGAGTATGGAGATCAGAAGCTAAGTTCTCTGCCTTTGATGAACACTTGTTGTATGTTGATCCGCTCGTCGAAGATGATCAGATCGGCATCTTTTCCCTTTTCCAGGCTTCCGATGTGGTCGTCCATCTTCATGATCCGGGCCGGTGTGCCGGTCATCATCCTAACGGCATCCACGAGTGAAACATCTGCAAGGTCCATCATCGTTCGGATGAGTCGGTCGGCGGTGGCCACGCTTCCGGCAAATGCTGAACGATCGGGTAGTTTGGCTACGCCGTCTTCCACGATCACATGCATTCCCGAATCGATCTGTCCCAGTATCGACGGGCCTTCCGGCATGCCGGCCCCGCGCATGGCATCTGTAATGAGGGCGACATGATCCGGTCCCTTGATCTTCATGATCAGCCGGAGGAGCGGTGAGGGAAGATGAACGCCGTCCGCGATGATCTCCACGTCGAGTTCGTCGTGCAGGTAGCCGGCTTCGATCACGCCGGCGTAACGAAAGGCGTTTTTTCGGGTAACGCCGGACATGGCAGAATAAAAATGTGTCAACAGTCCGAATCCGTTCTGCCATGCTTCATAAGCTTCCTCGTAGATGGCATCTGTATGGGCCATGGAAGGCAAGATCCCCATTGATGAGAGTTTCCGGCCCAGTTCAATGGCACCTTTTTTCTCCGGAGCAATGCTCCATCGTCTGATCACATCCGTATGCTGGAGGATCTGCATGTATTCATCCGGATCCGGATCGCGGATGTAGCGGGGATCCTGAGCGCCCCGTTGAGCCATGGAGAAATATGGTCCTTCCAGATGCAATCCCAGGAAAGCGGCCCCTTTTTTATTGATGGGTACAGCCTTTCGATAGGTATCGATGGTTTGCAGGATACCCTGGAGATCGGCCGTGAGGGTGGTGGGCAGCATCGAGGTGGTGCCATGTTGGGCATGTAGTTCGGCCACTTTGAGGAATGCTTCCGGGGTTCCGTCCATGACATCATGTCCGCCGCCCCCGTGAACATGGATGTCAATGAATCCGGGTGCAACGTAATGGTCTCCTGCATCGATGAGGGTTGCGTTTTCCCATTCCGGCGTCTGTTCTTCCACGCCGATGATGATGCCGTCGTCCACTAAAATGCAGCCGCCCTTGAGGAAGCGGTCTTTCAGGATCAGGTTTCCCCGAAGGATGAATTTTTCAGGTCTGTCCTCCATCTTCCGTGTTTTTGGCCTTTGCGTTCCCGTATCATTTATTGAGCAGGGAGGCGGCTGCCCGATCCAGGTACAGTGTGCAATTCGGGTGTTCCCGGAGTATCCCGGCCGGGTGCAGGTTACTGATCGGTTTCTCCAGGCAGTCACGGACGGCAATGGCCTTGCGTTCATCCGGAACGGAGCAGAAGATCTGTTTTGATCTCATGATCTGTCGGATGGACATGCTGATCGCCTGCGTGGGAACGGCTTCGAGACTCGGAAACCAACCTTCTCCTAATTGCTGCTGGCGGCAGGCTTCGTCAAGGTTTACCACAATATAAGGTTCATCGGTCTCGAAATCTGCCGGAGGGTCATTGAATGCCAGGTGTCCGTTTTCTCCAATGCCCACCAGTGCCACATCGATGCTCACGGGTCGGATCAGCTCGTTGAGCCGACGACATTCAGCCGGGGGATCGTTCTCTCCATCGATCAGATGCGCTGCCTTCAATGCAGGTACCTGCGTGATGAATCGTTCCGTGAGGTATTTCCGGAAACTGGCGGGATGTGTCATCGGGATCCCGATGTATTCATCGAGATGGAACATGGTAACCTTGCCCCAGTCAATGTCAGATGATCCGATCAGGGTTTTCAGGGTATGGAACTGACTGGTTCCGGTGGCGAGGATGATGTTCGCGAATCCCTGTCGCTCCAATGCACTTTTGATTGCTTCCACAGCCCGGATGCCGGCGGCTTCGCCCATCCATTCCGGGGTTTCCAACACATATTTCTCCATGGTTCAGATCTTCAGGAACATTTTTCTTTGATACAGGAAGGCCAGAAAGACCCATTTCACGAGGATGACGGTGACTGCCAGGATGACCGCATTGAAGGGTTCGCCGGCCAGATCACCCAGCCACTGGAAGAAGGCCTTGTTTGTGTAAGACCATTGTATGAATTTTCCTGACATATATATCAGAATGGAATTCATGCCAATGATCCTGAAAAAAGTCGCTTTCGTCCATTTTTTGACATCGATGACATAGTAGAAGGCTGCCATGAGGAAGAGGCTCATTCCGACGGTTTGCAGGACGAATGAGCTCGACCAGAGGTTTTTGTTGATCGGGAACAGCAGATCCCAACCTTTGGCGAACAGCAGGCAGGCCGTACCGGCGACGATCATGCTCCTGACCTTGAACTGATCAGGGTAGTGGCTGGTTCTCAACAGGTTACCTGCGATGATCCCGGCGAGGCCGGAACTGATCGCCGGCAGGTTGTTGAACAGCCCTACGGTGTCATGGATGCCACGGGAGAGTTTTCCGGGGAGCACGGTGCGATCAAACCAGGAGGAGAAATTCCCTTCTTCTGTCAGATCTCCGGCCGGGAAACCGGGGGCCGAAGAAAAACGCATGATCAGCCAGTATCCGATCAGTATTCCCCAGAAGCAGATCATCTGCGATTTGGGAGCGGTATAGAGGAAGATCAGCGATGAAAAGAGATAGGCGAGTCCGATCCTTCCGAGTACGCTCATGAATCGGATCTCTTCCAATGGCTTGATCGTCAATCCATTATTGTAAACAACACCGAGCAGTACCAGGATCAATCCCCGGCTGATGACCTTCCGGACGAGTGTTGATCTGGCCACTCCCTTTTCCAGCGCGGACCCCAGCGAGTAATTCGCGGAGATGCCGGTAACGAAAATGAAGAGTGGGAAGATGAGGTCGTACAGTGTGAATCCTTCCCAGTAGGGATGTTCGAATTGTGCAGAGATCTTTTGCCAGCCCGGACTTCCGGTCGCCTTTGCCATGGAGTGCAGTACCTCGTCGGCACCGATGATCCAGAACATATCAAATCCGCGCAGCGCATCCAGTGAAAGCAGCCGTTGAGTTTTCATGACGGTCTTCGTCCTTGAGTTTGGAAATGGTCGCTCCTTAGCAACCGCTTAGACCTTGGGTTCCCAGCCTTTTTCATACTCACGCTGCCATAGTTTCATGGCGGCTTTGTCCTGCAGGATCCTTCCGTTACTGGGATCGATCTTCAGGGTCCGGCCCACGCGCTGGGAAATGTTGCCCAGTTGTACGAGCAGGGTACTCTTGTGTCCGGAGACGATGTCTGAATGGAGGGGGGTACCTTTTCGGATGCTGTCGAAGAAGTTTCGGATATGGAGTGCGTCCAGCTCCATGCCTGGCCCGGTGAGGTCCCTGGCTTCTGCGCGCATGGTGTTCTTCACTTCCTTGACGAGGTTGTTCTTGAGGTCGAATACTTTGTAGGCATTACCGCTTTCTATGAGCAAGGATCCCGTTTCGCCGTAGAATATCACGCCTACGCTGCTGCCTTCGATGTGTTTGCCGTTGCAGCTTCTGCCTTCCCAGGAGATGAGGGTATTGTTGTCGAATTCGAGGTCGATGACCTGGGTGTCCGGGGTTTCCCAGTCATCCTGATAGCGATATCTTCCACCGGATGAAGAAACTTTGACGGGGTAATCGACTTTCAGTCCCCATCGGGCGAGATCGACCATATGGGTTCCATTGTTCAGGGCTTCTCCTGTACCCCAGTGCCAGAACCAGTGCCAGTTGTAATGGATCAGGTTATCCTGATATGCCTTTCTGGGAGCGGGTCCCTGCCAGAGGTCGAAGTCCAGCCATTCCGGTACCGCGGTCTTTTTACCGATGCCGATGGATTCACGGTTGTTGGTGTACCAGGTCTTGGCATAGTAGGGTCTGCCGATGATGCCGTCGTGGAGGGATTTGATGGCCTCCATGACATTGGGCCAGGAACGCCGCTGGTTGCCCATTTGCAGGAGTTTCCCATGTTTTTCGGCAGATCTTATAAGCAATTCTCCTTCGTGTGGATTGTGGCTGCAAGGTTTTTCGAGGTATACATGTTTTCCGGCGGCCACGGCCAGCAGGGCTGCAGGCGCGTGCCAGTGATCCGGCGCGGTCACGATCAGTAGATCGAGGTCCTTGTCTTCCAATGCTTTCCGGAAGTCTTTTTCCGCCCTGGGTTTTTTCTTCTGTTCTTTTTCCACGGCGGTGACGCACTTATTCATTGCCCGGCTGTCCACATCACAGACGTACATCATTTCACAATCTGTCTGGCTGGCAAAGTTCCTGGCCACTGAAAGTCCTCTGCTGTTCACACCCATGACGGCTGCCGTGATCTTTTCATTGGAACCTAATATCTTACGATAAGAACTTGCCGAAAAGGTGGGGAGTATTCCACCCACTGTAACGGCTGCTGCAGCAGTTCCTGCGTGCTTGAGAAAGGATCTTCTTGATTTTTTCATGGCAATGATTTGGGAACTATTGACTTGTGATCGGGTTATACAATATACGAATGTCCTTGAAAAATGAACTAAGGATATTCAAAGGTTTATCCATCACCAGAATACAACTGCTACCTTTACATTTGACAACCATCAATTCGTTAGATTTCAATTATAATGAGTTGCCATGAAGTTCATGAAGTGGATCGTTGTTCTGCACTGGATTGGGGTCATGAGTGCATCCGCTCAGGAAATTAGACTGAAGGGACTTGTCATCCCTCTTTTTGAGCATGCCGTTGCGGCGGAATATGTTTTTAAACCGACTTGGTCGGTACAGTTGGCTTATCAGAATCATATAGAAGTGGGGGACAATGTCTATTACCACCATCGTATTTCCCCATCGCTGAGATACTATCTTCCTTCAGAGGCGGCCATACTGAATGGTCTTTTTGGGGAGTTTTTTCACCGAACAGCATGGATACGTCACATACCGGACCAAAGTGATGAGAAATTGATTAAATACCAGAGTCAATCTGCCGGATTTGCGTTAGGGAAACAGATCTTTTTTAGAAGCAGGAACATGTTCATGGAGTTTTCGGTGGGACGATACCATATCTACAAGGGCAATTCGTGGGTGGACAGACCGCGTTTTGATTTGTTCATTCATGGAGAACAAATGCGGACTCGCCTGGATTTCAAACTTGGTTTCCGGTTGCGTTCCCGCCCTCAGGATCCGGATCTCCGCTAACTTCCACTTCTGTCCTTTTTCATTTTTTTCCGGGTCTGTATCCGATCGTCCATTCCGTAAAATCAGCGGCCACTAAGTGTGCTTTGATGGAGACCCCTGCATACAATTGCCGGTTGATCCGGTATCTCAGTCCGATCCTTTCGTACAAGCGGTGTCTGGTTTCGTTTTCAATGTACTGGTGGAAATATGCACCGACATTTAGTGGCATGAATAGTTTTTCCGTGATCACCCATTCCCAGGCTACATAGGCACCGGAACTCCATGCGTTTTCCAAACCGGTTCCTCTGAAGGATGGATTTGACGCTCCCGTCCTGAAGAAAATGTCTGCGCCCAGGCCTAATCTGTATCGGTGATCGATCGACCATGTCCTGTTGATTCCGAATCCTGTTTTCCAGTAGATCGCTCCTCCAGGCCTGAAGTTCTTCACGCCGTTGGACCAGTAGATGTCTGTTTGAATTTTTCTGTTGTATGCAGGCAATGTCTCATTTGGCGTGAATGCTTTTTCCTTTGAGGTTCTGTATTGAATTCCGAGGAGTAGGGATCCTTTATTCAGCCCTAGGTTCGGCAGCTTGTAGGCTCCGTTTGAAAAATGGGTGAAACCCAGTCCCATACTTAGTGATAGCCGATCATTGATCTTATGATTGACCCGACTGTGAAAGTGTATGTATGCGTTCTGCCTCGAACCAATCAGCGTGTTCAATGGATTTTTTTCCTTGTCGTAAGGGTTGAAATTGTATGACAGACCCATCGCCATACTGTAGATCCATTGCCATCTGTCTTTTTTGTTCCAGAAGGGAAAATCTACGAAGCCGTAGAGTGCATTTGGGGTTCCGATCTCCTGCCTGTTGAAGGTTGCGGCATAAAATCCGAATCCGAAAGTGGGGTGTCTGTATAGGGTTCTGTAGAGTCCGTTACCTCGGGACCTCCATCCAAATCTGAAATCCACGGCATTATAAATGGAGCCCGGCAGACTGATCGAGTCGTGCTGAACGCCGGTTCCGAATATGCCTGTCTGGCATATCAGTTGTGTAAAGCTTTCTTTTGTAGTGTCCCGTTGCAGGAGTTGACCCATTCCGTTAGTGCATAGCAGCATGCCTGCGAGGCATGATAACCATCTTTTTTGATCCCATGGTGCATGATATGACCATGTCCGTGGTTCTGGCAAATGTATTTTCTTTTGAATGGAATTTGGTTGCACTCGTCAAATGTACGGCACCTCTTTGACGGATCTTTAATGCCGGAGCATGGTTGGCCGACCTCCTCTTATCATGGTTCTCTATCGTTTGCGTAATCGGATTTGGATGCTCGCTCATTTCTGCCGAAATTCAGCGGAAGAAACACATTATAATCAGACCATATGGGAAAAAATTCTCGTCGTTCATTTTTGAGGGATGCCGCCTTGTTGTCAGCTGCCGGTGCATTCCCGTCGATCTGGATCAAGGCCAACCCTTTGCCAGGTATTCCGCAGCGTACGATCAAGCCAGGGGATAAGGTCAAACTGGCTTGCATAGGTATCGGAAACCAGGGTGGCAGTGATGTCCGCTCGATGGCAAAGACCGGACTGGCCGAGTTTGTTGCCTTCTGCGACACAGACATGGGTGCGGCGCAGACCCTGCCCGTATTGAAGGAATATCCCAACGTACCTCGTTTTCAGGATTTCCGGAAGATGTTTGATAAGATGGCCAATCAGATCGATGCTGTATTGATCGGGGTGCCTGATCATGCGCATTTCCCGATCACCATGATGTCCCTTGCGCTTGGTAAGCATGTGTTCGTGGAAAAGCCCATGGCGAGAACCTTCAATGAGGTTGAGCTGATGATGCAGGCTGCGCGCAAGCACAGTAATCTGGTGACCCAGATGGGCAACCAGGGACATTCTGAAGGCAACTATTTCCAGTTCAAGACCTGGAAGGATGCCGGTATCATAAAGGATGTGACGGCCATCACTGCCCACATGAATGGTGCCCGTCGCTGGCACGGGTGGGATACCAATATCAAAAGTTTTCCTGCAGCAGAGCAGATACCTGCGACACTTGACTGGGATACGTGGCATGGTGTAGTGAAGGAGCACGCTTATCACAAGGATCTTGTCAATGGTCAATGGCGTTGCTGGTATGACTTTGGTATGGGTGCTCTGGGCGACTGGGGTGCGCACCTGATCGATACTGCGCACGAGTTCCTGGAATTGGGACTACCCTACGAGATCAACCTGCTGCATGCCGAAGGACATAATTCATTCTTCTTCCCGCAAGCCTCCACGCTCCGCTTCCGCTTCCCCAAGCGTAAGGACATGCCGGCGTGTGATATCACATGGTATGATGGTCAGCGTAATCAACCGCCGCTGCCTGCAGGATATGGTGGGAGTGCAGAAGTCGATCCGAATATCCCGCCTCCCGGCGGTGTGACGGCGACGGCGAATAAACTTCCGCCCGGACGTATCATTTACGGAAAAGACCTCACGTTCAAGGGTGGTTCCCACGGTACGACATTGTCCATCATTCCGTCTGAAAAGGCCAAGGATATGGCATCTCGTTTGCCGGAAGTCCCCGTATCTCCTTCGAACCATTACGCCAACTTCCTCAAGGCCTGCATGGGTCAGGAGAAAACACGTTCACCCTTTGAATTGGCAGGACCGTTGAGTCAGGTCTTCTGTTTGGGCGTTTTGTCTCAAATGTTGAAGACCGATCTTAAGTTCGATCGGGCGACCAAAAAGATCACGAACAATAAGATCGCCAACGAATTATTGGTAGGAGCCCCACCGCGTAAGGGTTGGGAGCAATATTACAAGGTCTGATCAGTTTGATCTGCAATAAGTATCCATAAAAGGGATGGTCAGCGACCATCCCTTTTTTATGATTCGATCCTCCAGACCTGCGCTCCGAGTGCATTCAATCGTTGATCGAGGTGTTGATAGCCCCTGTCGATCTGTTCGATGTTATGGATAACGCTGCGACCTTCTGCACTCATAGCGGCTATCAGCAGTGCCATGCCGGCACGGATATCCGGACTGTTCATGGTGATCCCTCTCATTGCTTGTTTCTTTTCCAGTCCGATGACGGTGGCTCGGTGTGGATCACACAGGATGATCCTTGCGCCCATATCGATCAGCTTGTCAACAAAGAACAATCTGCTCTCAAACATTTTTTGATGAATGAGCACACTGCCTGTGGCCTGTGTGGCCACTACGAGGATGATGCTGAGCAGGTCAGGCGTTAATCCCGGCCAGGGATGATCATAGATGGTCAGGATGGAACCATCCATATTGTCCTGTATCTCATATTCGCCCTGTGCCGGTATGTGAATGTCGTCACCCTGAATATTTAGTTGGATGCCTAATTGTCGGAATTTATCCGGAATGATCCCCAGGTGTTCCACGCCCGCATTCAGGATCCTGATGTCACTTCCGGTGATGGCGGCCATTCCGATGAATGAACCTACTTCGATCATGTCCGGAAGTATCCGATGGACAGTCCCTCGCAGAGAAGTGACACCGTCGATCTCCAGCAGGTTTGAGCCGATCCCTTTGATGGAGGCGCCCATGCTGTTCAACATGCGGCAGAGTTGCTGGAGATAGGGCTCGCAGGCTGCGTTGTAAATAGTGGTATGACCCTGGGCCATTACAGCAGCCATGACAATATTTGCCGTTCCGGTGACAGAGGGCTCATCGAGCAGAATGTAATTGCCGCTCAATCTGTTGGTGTTCAGATGGAAGCATCCCATTTCAGGGTCATATGTTGAATTCACCCCCAGTTTTTCTAGTCCGAGTACATGGGTGTCCATCTTCCTTCGACCGATCTTGTCGCCCCCCGGGCGGGGTATGAATGACTTGCCGAATCTTGCAAGCAACGGGCCGGCGATCATCACGGAACCTCGCAAACGATTGGCTTTTTCGTGGAAACCCGGTTCTTTCATCTTTTCCAGTCGGATATTTTCGGCACAGAATTTCCAGGAGCCTGCTTCGAGTGGTTGCACATCCACGCCGAGTTCTTCCAGCAATGAGATCAGTTGTCTGACATCGACGATGTCCGGTACGTTGTGCACAACTACTTCATCGGGTGTCAGAAGGACTGCACAAAGTATTTGCAGCGCTTCGTTCTTAGCACCTTGCGGTATGATGGCTCCGTTCAGTTTTGAACCGCCAATGACTTCAAATGATCTCATATCTCAAAATTATACGAATGTCCGAAAGATGGGTCATCGTACATTAGCAATGGAAGTTGTGGACGGATACATAATCAATATATGAAAGTCATTCCCCAGGCCTCGCTTCGCACTTACCATACGTTTGGATTTGAGATCACTGCAAGTTACCTGGTCATCATAGAATCTTTGGAAGATGTCAGATCCATGTTCATGGATCCGATGAACAGTGACCTTTTATCCCTGAAAGATGGTTGGATGGTCATCGGAGAGGGCAGCAATCTGATGTTTACCCGGCATTTTGAGGGCACCGTGATCCTGATGCGTATCCAGGGGATCGAGGTGGTAAAGGAAGACGAGCGATATGTGTATCTGGAGGTGGGTGCAGGTGAGCACTGGCATAATCTTGTTCGTCATTCGTTATCAAAAGGTTGGGGCGGTCTCGAAAACCTATCACTGATCCCTGGTTCTGTCGGAGCAGCCCCTGTCCAGAATATCGGAGCCTATGGTGTAGAAGTGGAGGCGTACATCGTCGCCGTGGATGTGTACGATCTCATGACCCGGTCTCTCAAGACGATCGGTCATAAGGAATGTATGTTTGGTTATCGTGACAGTCTGTTCAAGCGGGCAGGAAGAGATCGTTTCATCATCACCCGGGTTTCATTCAGGCTGGAGAAAGTTCGGACACCTGTTTTGGATTACGCTCCCCTCCGTGAATTGTTTGTTTCTACCGGTATTGGGCATCCTTCTCCTATGGCAGTTTCAGATGCTGTGATCGGAATCCGTCAATCAAAACTGCCGGATCCTGCCGTTGTAGGAAATGCCGGTAGTTTTTTCAAGAATCCGGTCATTTCCAAAATTGAGCTGGAGGGCTTGCAGGCCTTATATCCCAATATTCCTTATTACCCGGTGGAGGAAGGTATGAAGATCCCTGCGGGTTGGCTGATCGAGCAATGCGGATGGAAAGGATTTCGTGCAGGCGCCGTTGGATGTTATCACAAACAGGCACTGGTGTTGGTGCATTTCGGGGGCGGACAACCTGCAGATCTCATCGATCTGGCCAGGCGTATCCGCACATCCGTGCAGGTTCGATTTTCCGTTCACCTCGAAGCTGAAGTGAATATTGTCGGTGATCGGTTATAAATCCTGATCTGAGACAATCATGTTTTGATCTCCTCGAGTTCTTTTTGGAGTCGGAACATTTCATCACGTAACCGTGCCGCTTCCATGAAATCGAGATCCCTGGCCGCTTTTTCCATTCTTTTCCTTGTTTGTTTGAGGGCTTTTTCGATTTCAGGGATAGAACGGTAAGCGGGTTGTTCTTCCGCTACCTTCGATATCTGTGTATCGAGGGTTTCTCCGGCCCTTGTATCCTTGGGATCAAAACCTTTGATATCGAGTACGGAAGTTTGTGCAAAGACCTGCTCCCTGCTCTTTGACACCGTTTTTGGTGTGATTCCGTGTCGGGTATTGTACTCGATCTGTTTTGACCGCCGGCGATTTGTTTCGTCGATCGTTTTTTGCATGCTTCCGGTGATCTTATCCGCATAGAATATGACCCTTCCTTCGGAATTTCTGGCCGCACGTCCTGCTGTTTGGGTGAGTGAACGCTCGTTCCGGAGGTAACCTTCCTTGTCGGCATCAAGGATCGCGACCAATGCCACTTCAGGGAGGTCGAGTCCCTCCCTGAGCAGGTTGACCCCTACGAGTACGTCGATCACCCCGAGCCTCAATTCCCTGAGGATCTCAATTCGGTCCAGTGTGTCCACCTCACTGTGGATGTATTTGGATTTGATGTCGATGCGGTGCAGGTATTTGTCCATTTCTTCCGCCATCCGCTTCGTCAGGGTGGTGACGAGCACCCTGAACCCTTTTTTGACCGTTTTATCGATCTCATCAAGCAGATCGTCCACCTGATGGATGCTGGGTCTGACCTCTATGGGCGGGTCCAACAAACCGGTTGGCCGGACAACCTGTTCGACGACCACCCCACCTGTACGCTCGAGCTCATATTCACCGGGGGTGGCGGACACGAAGATGACCTGTCCGAGCATCGATTCGAATTCATGAAAGTTCAAGGGTCTGTTGTCCAGGGCAGATGGCAGACGGAACCCATAATCCACCAGTACCATTTTTCTGCTTCTGTCTCCACCATACATTCCACTCACCTGCGGGATGGTCTGGTGACTTTCGTCGATGACGCAGAGGAAATCATCCGGAAAATAATCGAGCAAACAGAATGGCCTGGTACCGGGCGATCTTCTGTCGAAGAATCGCGAGTAGTTTTCAACTCCGTTACAATAGCCCAGTTCCCGGATCATTTCGAGGTCGAAATTGACACGCTCCGAGAGTCTTTGGGCCTCGATGTATTTTCCGGATTGTTTGAAGTATTCCACTTGTGCGGCCGCTTCATCCTGGATCTCAGAAATGATCTGTTGCAGTATCTCCTTAGGAGCGAGGTAGAGGTTGGCCGGAAAGATCGCGGCATTGTCCATCATGCCGATCCTTTTGTTCGTGGTTATGTCGAGGCTCTCGATCTCTTCAATTTCATCACCAAAAAACGTGATCCGATATCCATAGTCGACATAAGGCAGGTTGATGTCAACAGTATCGCCCTGCACGCGAAAGGTTCCTCTTTTGAATTCGATCTGGTTTCGGCTATACAGTGCATTGACGAGTCCGTGCAAAAAGCCCTGTCTGCTGATGGTCTGTCCCTTAAATATCCGAATGATGCCATTTTCGAACTCCGTCGGGTTGCCCATACCGTAGATACAGCTGACGGATGCTACTACAATGATGTCCCTCCGTCCGGAAAGGAGTTGTGCAGTTGCCTGGAGCCTGAGTTTATCCAGTTCTTCATTGATCGCAAGGTCTTTTTCAATGTAGGTATCACTCACCGGTAAATAGGCTTCCGGTTGATAGTAGTCGTAATACGAAACAAAGTAACCAACGGCATTGTCCGGGAAGAACTGTTTGAATTCGCCGTATAGTTGTGCGACCAGTGTCTTGTTATGGGTCAATACCAGCGTAGGCCGTTGCACCTGTTGGATGACATTGGCGATGGTGAATGTCTTGCCTGAACCCGTAACGCCGAGCAGCGTTTGACAGGGTTCACCATCATTCAGCCCTTCGACGAGTTGCCGAATGGCTTCCGGCTGATCACCTGTCGGTGTGTATTCGGATCTGAGCTGGAATGGCATGTTGAATGAATTATGATTTCAGATCCCGGTTCGATTGCGTTGACGTCATGGTTGGGTTTGGAATCTACAAACGCCAGATCATTTCGGTCATTAAAACCTGAAATTATTTCAAAGGTTCATACTTTCCGGCTGACGTAATCGGAATAGTCCGGGATGATGGCATCGTAGGCTTCGTGGAAAAGCTTTGACGTCAGGATGAAATCTGCGGTGGACCGATCGCAGGCGAACGGAATATTCCAGGTTACGGCTACGCGTAACAAGGCCTTGATATCGGGATCATGCGGTTGTGCTTCCATCGGATCCCAGAAGAATATCAGGATATCGATCTTTTCTTCAGCAATCATCGCCCCGATCTGTTGATCTCCGCCGAGTGGACCACTCAGGAGTCTTTTCACCGGTCTGTCCAGTTTTTCTTCCAGCAGTTTTCCGGTTGTTCCTGTTGCCACGAGTTCGTGTCTGAGGAGTGCTGTTTTGTTGTATTCCGCCCAATCGATGAGGTCTTTTTTCTTGTTGTCATGGGCAACGAGTGCGATCCTCTTCCTACTCGTCATCTTGCGGGTTTGCGTCATCTTTTAATGGGTTTGGGAACGGTAAGCTAATAAAAAAACCGCATCCCGGAGGATGCGGTCGTACTCACCAACCCATTGACAAGTACTGAATGTTATGCGTTCTGCATTTCCTTGATCTTTTCCCTGATCTTTCCTTCGAGTTCGAGGGCGAGTTCCGGGTTATCTATGAGGAGTTGTTTTACCGTATCACGGCCCTGACCCAGTTTATCACTGTTATAACTGAACCAGCTTCCGCTCTTGGTGACGATGCCGAGTTCTACACCCATATCTATGATCTCCCCTGTTTTTGAGATCCCTTCACCGTAAACGATATCGAATTCTGCGGAGCGGAAGGGGGGAGCCACCTTATTTTTAACCACTTTCACTTTGACCCTGTTACCGATGGCTTCGTCACCGTCTTTGATCTGTGCCTGCCTGCGGATATCCAGTCGGACGGAAGCGTAGAACTTGAGGGCGTTACCGCCGGTGGTGGTTTCGGGGTTTCCGAACATAACACCGATCTTTTCACGCAACTGGTTGATGAAGATGCAGATGGTGTTTGTTTTGCTGATGGTGGCTGTGAGTTTGCGGAGGGCCTGGCTCATCAGACGGGCATGAAGTCCCATTTTGCTGTCTCCCATCTCGCCTTCGAGTTCTGCTTTTGGAACCAGTGCGGCTACGGAGTCCACTACTACTACATCCACTGCTCCGGAGAGAATGAGTCGGTCAGCGATCTCGAGGGCCTGTTCACCATAGTCAGGCTGAGATATCAGCAGATTATCGACATCAACACCCAATTTTCTGGCATAGGCGCTGTCGAAGGCGTGTTCCGCATCGATGATGGCGCAGATCCCACCTTTCTTTTGGGCTTCGGCGATCACATGTGTGGCCAGGGTGGTCTTACCCGAGCTTTCCGGTCCGTATATTTCAACGATGCGGCCTTTTGGCAGTCCTCCGATCCCCAATGCCACGTCGAGGCCAAGGGAACCGGTTGAAACGACTTCCTGTTGCTGCTCCCCCTTTTCATTCATCATCATCACACTACCCTTTCCGAAGTCCTTGTCGATCTTGTCCAGTGTGAGTTTGAGTGCCTTGAGTTTTTCGCTGTTTGACATGGGGCTCTGTTTGTTGGTCAATTATAAATGTTTAGCGAAGGTATGACAATTTGAAAAAACCCACTAATTTTTTTAGCATTTTATCCACTAACTTATTTAGTATTTTACTCATGAAAAAGGGTGGGGATCACCGCAGGTTTGGTGTGAAAAGACGATAAAAGATGTTAGAACCTTCATTTCTGACCCGAATGGACTCATTTTACGGTTCATAAAGCGTAATAATTATGACATTTGCCTTAAATAGAGACTTATGAAAAGATTTCTGATGGTATTCACTGCGATCTTGCTGACTAGCATTGCTTATGCCCAGGAGCCGGTTTCTGCTCAAAAGGGGGTCAAATATGGAGCAGGTACGAATGGTGAAGGCGAGTTGGTTTCACCAGATCTTCTTCCATCCCGTATTCAGAAGGAAAAATACGTGGGCAAGATCACCGGTAAGGTGGTGGAGGTATGCCAGGAGAAAGGTTGCTGGATGAAACTGCAGAAAACTGACGGGGAACATCTGATGGTAAAGTTCAAGGACTATAAGTTCTTCATGCCCAAGGACATAGTCGGGAAGGACGTTGTACTGGAAGGCCAGGCTGTTGTCAAGCAGGTACCGGTAGAGCAGCTGAAGCATTATGCCAAGGATGCCGGAAAGTCTGAGGAGGACATTGAAAAGATCAAGGAATCCAAGCGAGAGATACAGTTCATTGCAGCGGGTGTAATGGTCCTCTGACCCGTTCTTCACTAAGCTCTGACAGGTCAACGGCATCCACTGGACGCCGTTTTTTGTCCTAAAAGCGATTGACCAATGAATGCTGTGGCAAAATGCCTAATTTCATAGGACGTACGCATGACCCTATCCATCGTCATAGTCAATTATAATGTCAGGTACTTTTTAGAGCAGTGTCTGCGCTCCATTGTGCCTTCGGCGATTGGGATCGTGCATGAAGTGATCGTGGTGGACAATGCGTCGACGGATGGCAGTCGTGAATATCTGGAAGCCCGTTTTCAGTGGGTGCGTTTCATTTGGAACCGGGAAAACAAAGGGTTTGCCGTGGCAAATAACCAGGGACTTGCCGAGTCCAGGGGACAGTTCGTCCTGTTCTTAAATCCGGATACCATTTTATCAGAGGAATGTCTTTCTGCCTGCATCGACCATTTTCGAAAGCATGGGAAGGCTGGTGCGATAGGTATTCGGATGCTTGACGGTTCCGGAAAATTTCTTCGGGAGAGTAAGCGATCTTTCGTCACCCCATTGACGGCCTTCTACAAGTTGTCCGGACTGTCAAGGCTGTTCCCCAGATCTCCGGTTTTTGCGCGATATCATCAGGGCCATCTGGATCCCTTAAAAAACCATCAAACCGATGTCCTGGCCGGTGCCTTTATGATGGTCAGGCGGTCTGTACTGGACAAAACGGGCGGTTTTGACGAGCGATTTTTCATGTACGGTGAGGATATAGACCTGTGTTACCGAATCCGGGAGGCCGGTTATGAAAATCATTATCTGTCCCATCCTCCCATTATTCATTTCAAGGGTGAGAGCACCAGCAAACATACCTTGAAGTATGTCCGCATGTTTTATGGCGCGATGGCCATTTTTGCCAAAAAGCACTATGGTGGCTGGCGTGCCGGTATTTTTACGGCCTGTATTCACATTGCGATCTGGTCAAGGGCTACGGCTACCGTCATCCTGATTCCTTTTCGACGACATCTGATGCGATTTTTCAGATCTCTCGCAAGCCTCACCACTTCTGTACTTGATGCCCATACGGATGGCCGGGGTCAGATCCTCATCGCAGCGGAAACACATCAGTATCAGCGTATTGTATCTGGCATTAAGTCAGACGCGGGCAGCTGGATACCGGGTAGGATTGCCCTGGAGGACCGCAAACATCAGGCACGTACTTCAAAGGTCGAAGGTATCCGCAATATCCTAAAAAGAATGGACGCCCGGGAACTGATCGTTTGCCCGCCCGCCTGCACGTATGCTGAAATCATTGGAATTCTCGATGGTATCGAGATACCCTGCAGGTTTTCGATTTGTGCCGTGGGATCGGACGGCATTATTTCTTCCGGTCATGCCAGTGCGGTGGATGAATCCTGATCTTCCGGAAAGCCTTCAAGCTTTGTTAATGTCGAACCGGCTGCCTGTTCCTTCTGTTGATTATTGTAGGCAATGATATAACTTGCGGGCAATGTCCATATTCGAGATACATCTTCCACAGACGGTCGCGAGGGCTTTGAAGTTACCTACCAATTCGCCGAAGCGACAGCAGATCCGTGTCCTGAGGAAATTGTTACGGAAAGCTCGTTTAACTGAATTTGGTCGACAATATAAGTTTGATGAGATCCTGGCAAGTAGGCATCCGGGCAGAAAATTCCAGGAACTGGTACCTGTTTCCGATTACAGTAGCATTCATTCTGAGTGGTGGCAAAGGACCTTGAAAGGAGAGCAGGATATATGCTGGCCGGGTAAGATCAAGTATTTTGCGCTAAGTTCCGGTACTTCAGAAGCTGCCAGCAAGTACATACCGATCACGAATGAGCTGATGTTTGGTAACCGGGTGGTGATGCTAAAGCAATTGCTATCCCTGAGGACCTACGAATCGATCAGCTGGAAGCAGGTTGGCCGTGGTTTTCTTATGCTGGGGGGCAGTACTGATCTGCAACGCGGTCCCGGGTATTATGCCGGGGACCTCAGTGGCATTACGGCCAAGAAGGTACCATTCTGGTTCTCTCCATTTTACAAACCGGGGAAGCATATTGCGCAAAAGCGCGACTGGAACGAGAAGCTCGAGGACATCGTAAGGGAGGCACCCAACTGGGATATCGGATTCGTGGTAGGCGTTCCTGCATGGATCCAGATGTGCCTGGAGATGATCATTGAGCGGTATGGTCTGAAAAATATCCATGAGATCTGGCCGAGGCTAAATGTTTTCGTACATGGCGGTGTCGCTTTCGAACCTTATAAGAAGGGATTCGAGCGGTTACTGGCCAGGCCGCTGACTTACATTGAGACCTATCTGGCCTCTGAAGGGTTCATTGCCTACCAGGACCGGG
>VFQT010001209.1_pt1 | contig 32441 bp, 33 predicted proteins | sample 3512381 | NCBI WGS metagenome assembly VFQT01 (sample SAMN10412376, study PRJNA504923) | tailings metagenome | isolation source: Relicate 2 Philex TSF3 active mining site | place: Philippines: Tuba, Benguet | collected 2017-08-29 | reverse complement strand
CCTCGAACCACATCGGGGGTGAGTCGCCTCATACGAGGAAGGACATACGGTCTAGCGGCAAACACGGCCGCGCGCAAAGTCGTTGGAATGTGGGCGGCCGCCTCGCCGGTATCCTTGACAGGTGCGCCCGCGTCTGGCCAACCCTGGCCAACGCAATCGCAGGAGCCAGCCCATGAGCGACACCGCCGCAGAGCGTGCCCGCCTGATCGCCATCATCAAGACCCTGTCCGTGGAGACCGGACGCACCTTCAAACTCGCCTCCGGCCGCACGTCCGACTTCTACTGCAACCTCAAGCCCACAATGATGGACCCCGAAGGGGCCTATCTCCTAGGCCGGCTCATCGGGGCTGCGCTCGACGGCACCGACGCGGACTTGGTCGGCGGCCTCGAGATCGGCGCCGTGCCGCTCGCGACCGCGACTGCGGCCATGAGCTTCGCGCGCGGCAAGCCGCGGCGCGCCTTCTTCGTGCGCAAGCAGGCCAAGGAGCACGGCACACAGAACCTGATCGACGGGCTGCCGCGCGGCGAGACTCTGGCCGGCAAGCGCGTGGTCATCCTCGAGGACGTGACGACTACCGGCGGCTCATCCCTCAAGGCGGTCGATGCCGTGAAGGCGGCAGGCGGCACGGTCGCCGTGGTGCTCACCGTAGTCGATCGCCAGGAAGGAGCCGCAGAGGCCTTCGCCGCCGCCGGCATCCCCTTCCGCTCCCTCTTGACCGCCACAGAGTTGCGCTGAACGGACGGAAGCGAAGGGCAGCGGCCGACCCGACCGCGGGAAAACGAAAAGGCGGCTCCTGCAGGAGCCGCCTTTTCGATTTGCGATCTTTCGCGCGTCTTATTCTGCCGCCGCCTTCAGCGCCGGCGCCGCGGCCTTCACGTCGCCGTCGACATGTGCCTCGAACTTCGCGAAGTTCTTGTTGAACATCTCCACCAGCGACCGCGCCGTAGCGTCGTAGCCAGCCTTGTCGGCCCAAGTCTCGCGCGGCGTGAGGATCTTCGGGTCGACGCCCTCGAGCGCCGTCGGCACCTGGAAGCCGAAGACGGGATCGACCCGCATCGGCTGGTTCTTCAGGGCGCCGGAAAGCGCCGCATCGAGCAGGGCGCGCGTCGCCTTGATCGGCATGCGCTGCCCCACGCCGAACTTACCCCCGGTCCAGCCCGTATTGACTAGCCAGCAATCCACCTTGTGCTCCGCGATCAGGTCCCGAAGCATATTGCCGTAGACGCTGGGATGGCGCGGCATGAACGGCGCCCCGAAGCACGTCGAGAACGTTGCCTGCGGCTCGTTGCCCATGCCCTTCTCGGTTCCCGCCACCTTCGCCGTGTACCCGGACAGGAAGTGGTACATGGCCTGGCTGGGGCTCAGCTTGGCGATCGGGGGCATGACACCGAACGCGTCCGCGCACAGCATCACGATATTCTTGGGATGGCCGGCCGTGCCCGTTTCGCTGGCGTTGGCGATGAACTCCAGCGGATAAGCCGACCGCGTGTTCTCGGTCAGGCGGCCGTCGTTGAAATCCGGCTCGCGCGTGTCACCCACGAGAATGACGTTCTCGAGCACCGCGCCGAACCGGTTGGAGGCGGCCCAGATCTCCGGCTCGGCCTCCGACGACAGACGGATCGTCTTAGCGTAGCAACCGCCTTCGAAGTTGAACACGCCGTCCTTCGACCAGCCGTGCTCGTCGTCACCCAGCAGCGTGCGCTTCGGATCGGCCGAAAGCGTAGTCTTGCCCGTGCCCGAAAGGCCGAAGAACACGGCCGAGTCGCCCCCCGTGCCGACGTTGGCCGAGCAGTGCATGGGCATTACGCCTACCTCGGGCATGAGGTAGTTGAGGAAGGAGAATACGGATTTCTTCGTCTCGCCCGCGTAGGAGGTGCCGCCGATCAGCACGAGTCGGCGCGGGAAATCGCAGGCGATCACGGTTTCGGAGCGCACGCCGTGGCGAGCCGGGTCGGCGCGGAAGCTCGGGAGGTTGACAACCGTGAACTGGGGCGTGAAACCGGCGAGCTCTTGAGCGGACGGACGGCGGAGCAGGTGGCGGATGAAGGCGGCGTGCCACGCATACTCGGTATAGATCCGCGTCTGGAGACGATGGCGGCTGTCGGCGCCGGCATAGAGATCCTGGACGTAGAGTTCGAGTTTCTCGGCGTGTTTCTGGAAGTCGGCGAGGAGAAGATCGAACTGGGCCTGCGTGATCGGTTTGTTGTTGTCCCACCAGATCTGTGTCTCGGTGACGTCGTTGCGCACCGTGAATTTGTCCTGTGCCGAACGGCCCGTGTGCGCGCCCGTCTCCACGACGAAAGCGCCGGTCTTGGCAAAACGACCCTCGTTCCGCTTCACGGCGTGCTCGAGAAGCTCGACGTAGCCGAGATTACGGATGTGTTTGCCGCCGAAGCTCACTGATAAGGTCTCGTTTGCCATTTCGCCGCTCTAAGAAGAGTTCCACCCAAGCCGCCGTGCCGAATGCTGTCTCACGCAGCACTTGCTGGACGTAGATAAGTTCCGCGGACGGCAACGCGCACGACAACGCTGTCGCGCGTCGTGCCGCCGAGCGCATAGGGAACGTACCCGTGCCTTAACCCGCATCGCCGTCACAAGGCTACGAATGGTCGCACCGGCGGATTGTGGAGCGGGTCAATCAAGGGACCGTCAGTCACGGGCGCCAAATTGGCGGAAGACAGCCCTCGGTGTCAAACGCCTTGGCGAAATCGAGCCTGCCTGTTCAGAAAATTAGTCACCAAAGCACGTGCGGCGGCATGAAAGCTGTTGACTTGGATATGCATCTGACCAAAGGAAAGACGATGCACGATCCCCGCGACGCGGACATCGAGCCCCTCCGGATCCAGGGACACGACGCCATCGGGACCGGCATGCTCGTCACCTCTGGTGTCGGCGGCAAAGAATTCGGCGTTGAGCGCTCGGACGAGGTCCAGCTCCCGTTCTGCCAGTAAATCGACGAGACGCGCCGGCAGTACGATCCTTGCGCCCGGAACGGTCTTGATGCGGCCGAAGCCGGCAACGAGGTGCGCACTCTCGATCGTCAGGCGCCACAGGCCGAAGTCCGAGAAGCCGGCATATGACGCGGCTTCGGGGTGCCGCCCCACGAAACGCGCCAAGTCTTGCGGATGCGCGTTCTCCGACGCATGGCCGAGGAGTGTCGCTCGCGGCAGCGTCAGGGGATCGCCGGGTAGCGTCCGACTGTCGGCGAGAAGACTGACGCGCGGATCGGCATGGAGATTACGTGTGTGCCGGGCCAGGCTCGAGATGAGAAGCAGCGGCTCGGCGTTGGACCGGGTTGCCATCTGCACGAGTGAAGCGTACGGATGGCCGGTCTCGGCATCGATGGTCCCGAGTGTGGCCGGCATCGCTTGGCGAAGCAGCGCGCGAATGACGGCGGCGTCCGCATCGCCAGGGAGAGACATCTCGGAGTTATCCACAGACATGGGTTCTTCACGGTCAAAAAATTGCTCAGGCGCTGCGTTCAGGTAACATTCAGCGCATCGGCGACATCGTGAGCATGCCACATTTTGCCCACCAATGGGCCCTAGGGCGGCAGTCCAGCGCAACTTGCCGGGGAGCAAGACATGAAAGAGAAAAGTACGATCGCACTCGTCGACGACGAGCGCCATATCCTGTCCTCCCTGCGGACGGCGCTCGAAGCCGAAGGCTTCAAGGTGCGAACGTATGGCGACGGCCAGGAAGCGTTTGCAGCGCTGACGGACGAGCCCGCGGACCTCGGCGTTTTCGATATCAAGATGCCCAAAATGGACGGCATGGAGCTGTTGCGCCGGGTGCGCCAGCAGTCCGACATGCCCGTGATCTTCCTTACCTCCAAGGACGAGGAGATCGACCAGCTCTTCGGCCTCAAGATGGGCGCGGACGATTACATCCCCAAACCCTTCTCGCTCCGCCTCGTGGTCGAGCGCGTGAAGGCGATCCTCCGCCGCACGCAGCCCCGCGACGGGCAAGTCTCGGGCGGTGAGGCGGCCCGTCTCATCGAGCGCGGCAAGCTGCGCCTCGATCCCGAGCGCCACACCTGCCACTGGGACAACAAGAACGTCACGCTGACGGTGACCGAATTCCTCATTCTACAAGCACTCGCGACTCGCCCGGGCGTGGTCAAGACGCGCGACGCGCTGATGGATGCGGCCTACGACGATCAGGTCTATGTTGACGATCGTACGATCGACAGCCACATCAAGCGCTTGAGAAAGAAGTTCAAGGTGGTGGACGACAACTTCGACGTCATCGAGACGCTTTACGGCGTGGGCTATCGCTTCAAGGAGGCGTGAGCAAAGGTGTATGGCGCTTCACTCGGATCGTCCTGAATCCTCTGCCGGATTGCGACAGAGCGCGGCGGGCTTCGGTGAGCGCCTTGCGGGAACTGGTCGTGGGCTGCTGTCGCGCGTCGGCCCCGGCTCGCGGCTGTTCCGCGCCATCGCCGGAGTGTGGGCGCGCGCCGATCTCGCCACACGACGCGTGATCGGTCGGGCCTTGGACAGTGCCCTGGCGGATCGTGTCAACGACTGGTTGGAACGCGCGCAAGCCCCGCTGCACGCGGCCGGGCGATGGATCGCCGGCACCGCCCCCGCCCGCATGATCTCCGGCACGATCGCCCGGCGGATCTTCGTCGCCAACCTCCTGGGTCTCTTCGTACTGCTGGGCGGCATCCTCTGGTTGTCGCAGCAGCAGGAATGGCTGATTGCCGCCAAGCGCGACAGCCTGCGGGTGCAAGGCGATATCATCGCTGCCGCCATCGCCGCGAACGTTTCCCTCGACACCGACCGGTTGACGCTCGACGCGGACAAACTCACCGAGATCGGCGGCTCGCGTGCCCCGTTCCGAGACGACGCTTTCGCCGCTTTCGACCTGTCGCTGAAGCCCGACCGGGTCGGCCCGGTCTTGCGCAGGCTGATGCTGAACGCCAACAACACCCGCGCGCGCCTCTATGATCGCGAGGGCGAGTTGCTCGTCGACACGCAACGCGCGGTGCCCGAGCGGATCCCACCCAGATCCGCAGACGAGCCCGCCAGGAAAGTCCGCGTGAAGACGTTCTGGACGCGCGTGACGGATCTTTTCGATTCGTCCGAGCTGACCGTCTACCGCGAGATCGGCGGCGCCAACGGCACGTACTATCCCGAGGTGCGCAGCGCATTGAAGGGCGAGACGCCCGAGCCGATGCTGCTGCTCAATTCGCAAAACAAGAAGATCGTTTCGCTGGCCGTGCCCATCCAGCGACGCAACCAGACGCTCGGCGTCCTCTTGCTTTCCACCCGGCCCGGCGACATCGACAAGGTGCTGGCCAAGGAGCGCCGGATCATCTTCTCGCTGGCAGCGATGGCATTGCTGACGACGTTGATGGCCTCGCTGATGCTGAACCGCACGATCGCCGGCCCCGTGCGTCGCCTTTCGGCCGCCGCCGAGCGTGTCAGTCAGAGCATCAACGCACGCGCGGAACTGCCCGACTACTCCGACCGGCGCGACGAAGTCGGCCAACTCGCCGGCGCCTTCAAGCGCATGACGATGTCGCTCTTCCGGCGCATCGAAGCGAGCGAGAAGTTCGCTGCGGACGTCGCGCACGAGCTGAAGAACCCTCTGACGGCCGCTCGCTCCACGGCCGAGACGATGGCCTATGCGCGCACCGAGGAGGAACGCGAGGAACTCGTCCGGCGTATCAAGGACGAGCTGGCCCGCCTCAATCGCCTCATCAGCGACGTCTCCAACGCATCGCGGCTCGAAGCGGAGTTGGCCCGCCGAAAGAACGCGCCGGTGGACATCCGCGCCGTGCTGACCGGCGTGGTCGAAGTCCTGCGTGACATAAACCAGATCGAGGGGCTCTCGATAACGGTCGACATCGCCGATGAAAACGGGCGGCGGCCCCTCGTCATCCTCGGACACGAAGGGCGGCTGGGCCAGGTCGTCACGAACCTTCTGGACAACGCCGTGTCGTTCTCGAAAGAGGGCGGCGAGGTGAATGTCAAAGCTCGCCACATCGGCGGCGAGATCGAGATCTTGGTCGAGGATACCGGCCCCGGCATGCCCGAGGACAAGCTCGAGGCGATCTTCGAGCGATTCTATTCCGACCGCCCGGAGACGGATCACAAGCGCGGCAAGAACTCCGGCCTGGGCCTCAGCATCTCGCGGGAAATCGTCAACGCCCATGGCGGCCGCATCTGGGCCGAAAACCGCCCGCCGCGCACGGGCGAGATGCGGCCCGGCGGTGCGCGCTTCGTCGTTCGCCTGCCGGCCACCGCCGGCACAACCGGCCGCGGGGCCTCTGCCCTTGGCCGCCGCTGACCGAGAGGTACTGCTCCACGCGAGCTGCATCGCCATCGATGGCGGCGCGGCTCTTGTGCTCGGCCCCCCCGGCTCGGGAAAGTCCGATCTCTGCCTCCGCGCCCTCGTGAGTGACATCCGGCTGGATGGTGAGGCGATGAGACCGGTTCTCGTGGCAGACGATCAGGTCCGCGTCGCCCTGCGAAGTGGCCAGCCGTGGGGTACGTGCCCCGAATCGATTCGCGGGCTCATCGAAGTCCGCGGCCTCGACATCGTCCGGGTTCCCCACAGGCCGGCGGCGCCTATCCGACTTCTGGTCGAGCTCACGGAAGCTGCCGCGATCGAGCGGCTGCCCGACCCGGAACGGCGCAGCGATCTGCTCGGCAAACCCCTGCCAGTCCTGCGGTTGGCGCCATTCGAGGCGTCAGCCCCCGTCAAACTCATGCTAGCTCTTTCCCGGGTCTGCAAAGAGCGCTTGCCAGAAAACGGATGATCAAAGATGTTGCGCGTGACGCCAATTTTACGGCATGCGTTAGAGTGTCGTCGGGGGCGCGGCGCGAGAGCGCAGAGAACAATGTCCCGTAGGACGGTATGCGTTGGGGGAGCCGCGCCTGGAGGCGCAGCTCGGTGGAACACACGCTGACGTCAAAGGCAATCGAGCCAATGATCGGCATCGTTATTATCACGCATGGTGGGCTTGCCATCGAGTTCCGCGCGGCACTCGAGCATGTCGTCGGTCCGCAGGAGCGTATCGAGACGCTCTCGATCGGGCCCGACGACGATATCGAGCGGCGACGCGACGAGCTGATCGAAGCCGTGCACCGGGTCGATACCGGCGCCGGGGTCATCATCTTGACCGACATGTTCGGTGGCACGCCCTCCAATCTCGCCATTTCGGTCATGGAAGACACGCGGGCCGAGGTGCTGGCAGGGGTTAACCTGCCGATGCTCATCCGCTTGGCCAGTGTTCGCAAGGACAAGAGCCTCGAGGAGGCGGTCGATCTGGCCAAGGAGGCGGGGCGCAAATACATCAGCGTGGCCAGCCAAGTGCTTTCTGGCGTATCCTGATCGCCGTGCCTGGGCTCCAGGCGGCTTTGGCGGGGGATAGGGGCCGTGAGCGGAACCACGAAGGTCGAGCTACTCATTCGCAACAAGAAGGGGCTGCACGCGCGCGCGTCGGCCAAATTCGTGAAGTGCGCCGAGCAGTTCACGGCCACTATCCGTGTCAGTCGCGAAGGCCAGACCGTGGGTGGCACCTCGATCATGGGGCTCATGATGCTGGCCGCCGGCCAAGGCAGTACGATCTGCGTCGAAGCAGAAGGAGCCGACGCCGTGGCGGCGATCGCAGCCCTGACAGCCCTCGTCGAGGACGGGTTCGGCGAGGACACCTGAACGAGATACACGCACGTGTCGGCGGCCGGCGACCCTCGTCAGTCCTGGGCACTCTTAAGGCGATAGCCCACGCCGAGATCGGTGAGGATCAGCGCGGGCCGCGTCGGATCGGCCTCCACCTTGTGGCGCAGCTTTCGCACGAGGATACGCAGATAATGCGTATCCTCGACATGCGCCCGCCCCCAGACCTCTCGCAGCAGATGTTGCTGCGTGACCACCTTGCCGCAGTTCTGCGCAAGAACCTGCAACAACCGGTACTCCTTCGGCGTCAGTTGCACCTCGACACCTCCCAGCTGGACGATCCGATTGGCGAGATCGATCGAAAGCCTGCCGACGGTGACAACGGACTGTGGTGAGGCTCCGCGTTGCGCCCGTCGCAACGCCGCCCGGGCCCGTGCCAGGAGTTCAGCCATTCCGAACGGCTTGACGATGTAGTCGTCCGCCCCGAGCTCCAGGAGACGCACTTTCTCCTCCTCGTTCGAGCGGACGGAAAGCACGATCAGCGGCACGCTCGACCAGGAGCGCAGCCGTTCGACCAGAACCCCGCCGTCCATGTCCGGCAGCCCGAGATCCGTGACGATTAGGTCGATCGGGCGCAAGGTGGCGGCCTTCAAGCCCTCGGCCGCGGTTTCGGCCTCGTGCACCACGTAGCCCTCGAGTTCGAGCCCGGCCCTGAGAAACCGCCGAACCTGCGGCTCGTCGTCGATGACGAGCACCACGCGCGGGGAATTAGTCTCCGTCATTGCCCAGCACTTTCATTCGATCTTCGGACGCCGCTGGCAGCCCCAGCTCGGCACGCGTGCCCGGTCCATCCCGGCGCGACGCGATCGTCAGCCGGCCGTTGCAGGCCGAAACGAAGGAATTCGCGATCCACAGACCAAGCCCCGACCCGCGCGTCGTCTCGCGCACCCGCGCGCCGCGATAGAACTTCTCCAGGATCTTCGCGCCGTCCTCGCAGGCGAGGCCTATGCCCTCGTCCTCGACGGCGAACACCACCTCGGCATCGCACTTCGTGACCGAGATACGGATCGCCGAACCCTCCGGCGAATACCGCACCGCATTCTCGACGATCTGGGTCAGTGCTTGCGACATCAGGCTCGGATCGGTTTCGACGAGAGGGAGCCCGTCCCCGTACGTCACCGAGACGTCGTGCCCGGACAGCGCCGTGCTCAAGCGATCGAGGGTGGCGGCGACGAGATCGGCCGGCTCCACCCACGTCATGTGCGCCATGACACCTTGTTGGCTGACCTTGGCGGCATCCAGAAGCCGCTGAATGTCACCGTTGAGCCGGTCCGCCTCGCTGACGATGATGCCCGCCAACGCCGCGAGGTTCTTGTCGCCGGCGACGGCGGGCGCCTTCGCCATGATCGTCGCAGAGCCCAGGATCGAAGCGAGCGGCGTGCGCAGGCCGTGCGAAACCGAACCGATCAGCGCCTCGCGGAGCGCTTCCCGCTCGGCCCTCAGCTGTGCCTCTCCGATGACCTTGGCGACATCCAGCCGGCTCAGCGTTCCGATCGCATCGCGGACGACGCTGTCGACCCGATCCGAGACGCCTTGGCGCGCCGGAAGCCCCGTGCTCTCGCCCAGCTCCACCAGGACGACGGCTCCCACCGTGCCACCTTCGATCTCCCGAACGAGCCACAACCGCCCCGTATCGGGATCGACGAGACGTTCCGGCCCCGCGATGCCTTTTCGCCGGGCGCCGTGGTCGAGCTGCGCGCGCACACCCGTGGGGATGTCCCTGCCGCGCCCGCCTTGGGACAGGGCGCCGGACGCTGCATCCCGCGGCACGACGAACGAGCGGCATCCGGTGATCGCGGTCAATTGCTCCTCGATGGCCGAGAAGATCTCGGACGTACCCGCGGCGGACGCGAGCCGCCGGGAGAAGCGATAGAGGAAGCCGAGTTCCTGCCGTCCTCGATCGGCGGCTTGCGCGTGGGCGCGCACGGCCGAAGCCAGTTGGCTGATGATGACGGCCGTCAGGATGAAGAGCAGCAGATTGATGACGTCTTGCGGATCGGCGACGCTCAAGCTGTAGAAGGGAGCATAGAGGAAGAAGGCCGACGCCGCAGCCCCAAGGATCGCCGCCGCGATCGCCGGCCAAAGCCCCCATCGGACCGCGGACGCCAATACGGGAACCAGATAGACGATGCCGATGTCGCGGGGCTGAAGGGTGTTCTTCGTGAACAGCAGCACGGGTGTCGCCAGCGCCGTGAGCAGCAGGGCCAAACCGATCGCCGGCAGAGCCGCGCGGCCTTCGGCCTCTGGCACAGGCTCGCCGACGCTCGGATTAGGGTACGACATCTTACCGACGGGCACTTCTGAACCGGGTGACATGAGATGCTTTCCGCGCCTCGCCCGGCCTGCAAATCGTGAGAGCGGCCGGGCGCTCGAGGCCGCACATGCTCGCAATACCCGCCCATATAACCCAAGTCGCGCCGTCCCGTCACAGCGGCAAAGGAGCAGCGGAATCGCCCCGGCCTAGTGAACGCCGATGATGAGCCCGACGCCGACGGAGAGCATGACCACCACGACCAGCGGAATGCCGTTCGCCATCGTGAAGCTTTTCAGAACTGGCGACGACACACCGTCCTTGGGTCGCAGCGCGAAAACGATGGCGAGTGAGGCGACTATGATGACCAGTCCGATCAGGCGCAGCATGGTGGCTCCGTTGGCGTGCGGTGAGCGAGTCCAGCGCACAGAGCAGTGCAAAGCCTCGCATTTCGCATAGCTAGCGGGCAGGCCGACGGAAGAACGAATAAGTTCCGTGTTTACGGACATAAACAATGCATAAACACGTCCCGCATGCGATCACGCGCGGGTGGCTGGCAATCCCGGCCGAAGCGTGCCACGTTTCCGGGCATAGCAATCCCCCGTGCGCGAAAGGCTCTCCATGACGACCCGGAACCTGGCGAAGCTGACGGCCGCCGAAAGCGTCATAAAGACGCTGATCGCCAACGGAATCGATACGCTCTACTGCCTGCCCGGCGTGCAGAACGACGACTTCTTCGACGCGCTCTCGCGCATCGGCCAGCCGATCCGCCCCATCAACGCACGCCATGAGCAGGCGACGGCTTACATGGCTCTCGGCGCAGCGATGGCCACGGGCAAACCGCAAGCGTACTGCGTGGTTCCCGGCCCCGGGTTCCTCAACACGACGACGGCACTCGCCACGGCGCAATCGCTCTGCCAGCCCGTCCTGGCCATATCCGGCCAGATCTTCGAAGCGCAGATCGGCAAGGGACTGGGGTTCCTCCACGAGATCCCCGATCAGCTCGGCATCATGCGGACGTTGACCAAATGGTCCGCCCACATCGACGGCCCCGAGGATGCCGGTGCCAAGGCTCGCGAAGCATTCCGGCAAATGCTCTCGGGAGCGCCCGGCCCCGTCGGCATCGAATGTGGCTGGGACGTCTGGAAGCGCAGCGCCGAGGTTGCCCTGGAAGACGAGCCCGTGGCCCGCGAGACGCCTCCCATAGACGAGGATGCCATCGAATCGGCCGCCAAGCTGCTGGCTGCGTCCAAGCGCCCCTTGATTTCCGCCGGCGGCGGCGCACTGGAGGCCGGCGAGGAACTGCGCCAACTCGCCGAGATGCTGGAAGCCCCCGTCATGACGTTCCGGACAGGGGCCGGCGCGATCGACCAGCGCCATCGCCTTTCCGTGCGCGTGACGGGCGGCTATCGCCTCTGGAAAACGGCCGACGTGGTCCTGGGCGTCGGCACACGCCTGCACCAGCAGTTCGACTGGGGCGCGGACGCCGACATGAAGATCATCCATCTGGATATCGACCCGACCCGGCCAGGCCGCATCCGCAAGCCCGACGTGGCGATTGTCGCGGACGCCAAGCAGGCCCTCCGGCGCCTCGTCGAGCGGTTGCAGCGCCACCTCGCCAAGCGCGACAGCCGCGCCGACGAACTGGCCGGCATCCATAGAGATGTGGATGCCGAGGTGGCGCCACTCGCCCCGCAAAAGGCCTGGATCGACGCGATCCGCGCGGAGGTGCCCGAGGACGGGATCCTCGTCGAGGAACTGACACAGGTCTCCTACGTGTCGCGGGTGATGTATCCCGTCTATCGCCCGCGCACCTACATCGCCTCGGGCTATCAGGGTACGCTCGGCTGGGGTCTGAACGTCGCTTTGGGCGCGCAAGCGGCATGCCCCGGCAAGAAGGTCGTGTCCGTCTCCGGGGACGGCGGGTTCATGTTCGGTGTGCAGGAACTGGCAACGGCGGCCAAGCACAACATTCCCGTGCTCTCCCTCGTCTTCACGGACAATGCCTACGGCAACGTCCGGCGCATCCAGAGGGACAACTACGCGGGACGCGTCATCGCCAGCGATCTTACCAACCCCGACTTCGTCAAACTCGGCGAAAGCTTCGGTATCCGTTCGACACGGGCTGTCGATCCCTCGTCGCTACGGACACAGATGCGCGAGGCGTTGCGCGAGAACGCCCCGGCGCTGATCGAGATCCCCGTTGGGGAATTCCCCGACCCCTGGCGCATTTTCCAGCGCAAGCGTATCCGTGGAACTTGAAGGCGTTCACAGCGCATGTGTCTTCCGGCCCGACGCCGCCGGCAATCGAGAAACGGGAATTGACAGATATGAGTACGAGGCCACTCGAGGGGCTATTGGTCGTCTCCATGGAGCAGGCGGTCGCCGCCCCGATGTGCGGACGCCGTCTGGCGGATGCCGGCGCGCGTGTGCTCAAGATCGAGCGCCCCGAAGGCGACTTCGCACGCGGCTACGATCGCCTTCTGGCGGGTGAAAGCGTTTATTTCACCTGGCTCAACCGCGGCAAGGAATCCGTGATCGCCGATCTCGCCGCCCATAACGACCGCGCACTGATCGACGCGCTGCTGGCCAAGGCGGACATCCTCATTCAAAATCTGAAGCCCGGCGCGCTGGCCAAGCTCGGTTATGCCGTCGACGACATCTGCCGCAAGCATCCCCACCTCATCGCCTGCTCGATTTCGGGCTATGGCGACACCGGCCCATATGCCGACCGAAAGGCCTACGATCTGCTGATTCAAGCCGAATCGGGTCTGGCCTCCGTGACTGGCGGACCGGAGGAACCCTCCCGCGTCGGCATTTCGATCGTCGACGTGGCCACGGGGCTGCATGCCTACGAGGCGATCCTCGAGGCGCTCATTCTGCGCGGCCGCACCGGAAAGGGTGCCCATATCCGCGTTTCGATGTTCGATTGCATGGCCGAATTCATGAGCGTCCCGCTACTGCAGGGCGTATGGGGGGCGCCACCGCAGCGGATAGGGCTGTCGCACACCTCGCTGGCTCCCTACGGCGTGTTCACCACGAAGGACGGTGTGCCGGTCTTGATCTCCATTCAGAACGACCGCGAGTGGCGTCAACTCGCCACCAAGGTTCTGGGCAAGCCGGATCTTGCCACGGATCCGAAGTTCGCCACGAGCCCCGCCCGGCTGGAGCACCGCCCCGAGACGGACGGCATCGTACAGGCTTGGTTCGGAGCTCACGAGGCGGAAGCGGCCATCGCCGCCCTCGACGCCGCCGATATCGCCTTCGGCCGCGTCAACGACTGGTCGGGCCTCAAGGCGCATCCGCATCTGCGCCTGATGCCCGTGATGACACCGAAGGGCCCTGTCGAGATGCCTGCGGTCGCGGCCCAGTGGCTGGGCGCCCTCGACGTCGCCAATCCCGGCGCCGTTCCGCGCCTCGGCGAGCACACGGAGCGCGTTCGTCGCGAATTCACCGGGAGTTGATCCGACTGCCCTTTCCGTAATTTAATGGTGGTGTCCGGTGAACCGCGCGGCACCGGACAGCGTTGTATTTTGTGTAATCCAGCGTGAAGAGCGCGACGGATTGTTGAAGGCTCGTCCGTTAATGCCATCGAAATGCCAAATGAACGCTCGAACGAAAAACACCAGACCGTGATCTGACGTGACGGCCAATGCACGGTATCGTGGTTTGAATTTGGGGTTCGGAGGGATGTAGACGAGAGCAGACGACGCGGGCATTGCGCCCGATACACGACAAGAAGAACTGACGAGGGAGCAGCTCGACCGTGCGGTTGCACGCGGAAAGCTGAGAAAGACAGAAATGGCAACGAAGGCCCTTCCGACGATCGCCGATGGCTCGATGGGGCTGGCCCGGTATCTCGAGGAGATCCGGCGGTTCCCGATGTTGGAGCCGAATGAGGAATACATGCTCGCCAAACGCTGGCAAGAGCACCAGGACGGCGATGCCGCGCATCAACTCGTGACGTCGCACCTGCGTCTCGTGGCGAGAATAGCCATGGGCTACCGCGGCTACGGTCTGCCGATCGGAGAGGTGATTTCCGAGGGCAACGTCGGCCTGATGATGGCGGTCAAGCGCTTCGAGCCCGACAAGGGGTTCCGGCTCGCGACTTATGCGATGTGGTGGATCCGTGCCTCGATCCAGGAGTACATCCTGCGCTCCTGGAGCCTCGTGAAAATGGGCACCACGGCCGCCCAGAAGAAGCTCTTCTTCAACCTGCGGCGCGTGAAGGGCCAGATCCAGGCCCTGGAGGAGGGCGACCTCAAGCCCGAGCACGTCAAGCAGATCGCGCACAAACTCGGCGTGACCGAGGAAGACGTGATCTCGATGAACCGGCGTCTTTCGGGCGACGCGCCGCTGAATGCTCCTGTACGGGCCGATTCGGAGAGCGGCGAGTGGCAGGATTGGCTGGTCGACGACACGCCCAACCAGGAAGAGCGGCTGGGCGAGTCGGAAGAGTTGGAGCATCGCCGCGCCTACCTGGCGAGTGCGATGGCCACCCTCAACGATCGCGAGAAGCGCATCTTCGAGGCTCGACGTCTGAGTGAGGATCCCGCCACTCTGGAGGATCTTTCGACGGAGTTCGGCGTCTCGCGCGAGCGCATCCGGCAGATCGAGGTGCGCGCTTTCGAGAAGATCCAGAAGGCGGTGCAGAAAGCCGCCCGGGAAGCAGAAGCGCAAAAGGCATCGTGAACGCCTCGGGCTCCTCTGTGGCCCGGCAACCGACGACGTTTCAAGCAAGATGAACATGAGCAGCGCGGGGTGGCGGGAAACCGGCACCCCGCAGCGTTTTTCCAAACGGCATCACACGAAACGAAACAACAGGACGCCCGTCAGGATAGCCACGATCCCCGCCATCTCCAGAGGCCGGATGGTCTCCCGAAACCAGTACCGCGAGAGGACGAGCGCAAACACGATCTGCACTTGTGCGACCGCAGCGACATAGGAGGCATTCGTCAGCGCCGACGCCAGGAACCAGGCCACGGTGCCGCCGACGGAGGTGAACCCGACGAACGCGCAGAGCCACGGATGTCCCGACAAGCGCCGCAGGACCTCACGCTCCGTCAGCATGAGCCATCCGCCGACGAGCAGAACGGCCATCACCAGCATGATCACAGCCGCATAGGCCGACCGTACCAGCGGCCCGACGGCCGGATCGACGGCCAGGATCGCCTCGCGCAGCACGAGATAGGAGCCCGCGTTGATGATGCCGGCCAGCAGGCCCAGTCGGGCGGCGGGCCCGAAGATCAGGCTCATGGCCGAGCCGTCGCGTGCAGCCCAGGAGGCGGCCGTGAGCCGCCCGGCCGACGCCAGCATGACACCGCAGATCGTGACGAGGATCGCCATCCATCCCCACGCCGAGATTGCCTCCGAGAAGAGGACCGAGCCGATGATCGCGGTCGCGATGACGTCGGTCTTGGCCAGCATCATGCCCACGGCGAAGTTGCCGAGCTGGAAGACCCGCACCAGCAGCGACGTCGCCATGAACTGCCAAACTCCCACGAGCGCGGCGCAGGCGACGAGCTGGAGATTGGGCGGCGGTAACGTCTGGCCCGTGTACGCCAGGGCCGCCATCAGATACGCGACGCAGAACGGCAAGCCGAATAACGACCGCACGAACGTGGCCACCGTCACCGTCACGTAGCGGTTGAGCTCCTTCAGGGCTGCGAAGCGAATGGCTTGAAACGCGGCCGCAAGGACGCTTGCCCCGATCCACAAATGCTCCATCAGCCTGTGCCCTCGGCAGAGGACCGCTCACGACGCCGCGGGGCATCATGCGTGGCGGCGCCTGTCGCCACCACCATCAGGCCACCCATTCGGCAGCATCGCCGCCGAGCTCTGGCGTCGGGCGCTCCCAGCGCGGCCACGTTTCCGACAGGCGCATGAGAGGCCCCAGGTGCCGCAACGGTCCGCTCTTCGGTTTGCTTTCGATCCGCAGCGCGTCGATGTCCGCGAGCGACAGCCCCGTGTCGAAACCGGGGAACGGCACCTTGCCTTGCCGGTAGATGAACATGCCGGACTGGCACAGCGATACACGCACGTGATAGCTGCCGCCCTCCCTCGCCCGCCGCGCCAGCGCCAGCAGGATGCCGTAGGCCGCGAGATAGCCGGTCGTGTAATCACAGGCCGCCCCCGGTAGCAGCGCTGGTCCCTCTGGTCGGGCCGGAATGCGTCCGTCGTGGCAGATACCCGTCACGGTCTGTGCGATCTGCTCCCAACCCGCGCGATGGCTGAATGGGCCATCCGCACCGAAGCAACTCACCGAGTTGTAGATCAGGCCCGGCTTGATCTTCGCCAAGTCCTCCGGAGAGAACCCGAGCTTGGCCATCACGCCCGGGCGATAGCCCTGCGAAAACACATCGGCCCCTTCGACCAGCCGCTTCAGCGTCGCCGCGTCGTCGGCATTCTTCAGATCGAGGAAGCAACTGCGCTTACCATGACTGGTGTCGATCACGTGCTCGGGAATCTGAGGTAGACCGCGCTTCGTCACCATCAGCACGTCCGCGCCCTGCTCCGCGAGCGTGCGCGCCGCGACCGGTCCCGCCAGGATGCGCGTCAGATCGAGTACGCGCAGGCCTTCGAGCAGGCGCGGCCCTTTCGGCAGCGGCACAGGGTCGCTGTCTCCGATCTTGATGATCTCGACGATCGGTTTGCCCGCCAGCACCTTGCCGTGATCGGTCGCGAGCCATTCGACGTTCGAGCGCACCATGCCGCCGCAGGCCCGCGCCTCGTCGATGGCATCCTCGAGGTCCAAAGCATTCCACCGGGCGACGGCTCGGGCGACGGCTTCTGGCTTGGCCTCACATCCCAGAACCTGCGTGACCCGCTCCGCGAGGTTGGGAAGTCCCAGATGCGGCAGGAACCAGTGGCCGTCCTTCGTCGGCCAGGGTTGCGTACAGCGGATCATCTCCTCGTGTTCGTGATTGACCACCGGCTGGAAGTAACCGTCCCGGTCGGGCCGCTGCAGATGGACTTGGCTCTTGAGGCCGGCTGCAGCAGCCTTGAGGCTGACGGAAACGCGCTGGCGGCGGCCCGTCTTCATCTCCAAGATATCGGTCATCGCGACGCCGACACCCGCGAGCACCGAGGCCGTCGTCTCGGCGATCTTGAACTCGGTCGCGAGCACGGGCTCGGCACCCACGATCGAGACTTCTCCCGGCGGCGGCATGCCTTTGCCGCGGATCGCCATCACCTCTTCGAATGCCGGATTGTCTTGCTGAGCCATCGTCGCGCGCCTCCCACTGTCCCGGTCATCTTGCATGGGCCCGAAGAAGCCGTCCACCAGTCGAGCCGGGACGCGCGTGGTGTTGGCTGGTCACTTCCGACCAATTACGCTCCGACCCGACAACTTCGCTTGACGGGACCGCCCGGCTAACTTAAGAGCATCCCTCGTCGGCGGACGCTGAAGTGTTCGCTGAAATGCGCGGGCGTAGCTCAGTTGGTTAGAGCGCCGGCCTGTCACGCCGGAGGCCGCGGGTTCAAGTCCCGTCGCTCGCGCCATCATCTTAACGATGATCCAAGTGCCTCCAACACATCATAGCGCCAAGGTTCCTCGCAGAATGCGGGGATAAGCGTCCGTTGTCTCTCACGGAATCGCCGTGCGTGCGACGGCTTGTCAGTTCCCCCGGGATGACCGAAACTCCCCGGCGCGCCGGCGCGGCATCGTTGCTCGCCGGCGCATTGCACGAATGGCAGGTCGCGACGGGGGAACGGTATGGCGCGGATCGACAGTTTCGGACTTGATGTCGGCATCTACGGCCCGCTCGCCACACCGGACACGATCGTCGGTCTCGCGCGACACGCCGAGGCTACGGGCTTCGAATCGATCTGGGTCGCCGACCACATCGCCTTTCCCGCGAAATTCAAATCGGAATATCCCTACAGCGCCAAAGGCGACTTCCCCAGCACGCTCGACAGCCCGCTGATGGAGCCGGTCGCCACGATGGGTGTTCTGGTGGGGGCCACGAACCGCGTTCGCATCGGCAGCGCCGTTCTCATCATGCCCTATCGCAATCCCCTGCTGCTCGCGCGCATGCTCGTCACGCTCGACCAGTTCTCGGGCGGACGCATCATGCTGGGCGCCGGCGTCGGTTGGCTGGAGGAAGAATTCGAGGCACTCGACACCTTCGACTTCAAGAAGCGTGGGCGTGTCACCGACGAGTACATCGAGATCTTCAAGAGAATCGCGGCCGGCGGCGAGGTCGGCTATCAGGGCGAGACGTACTCCTTCGCGCCCGTCTACTCGGTGCCGGGCTCCGTGCAACGGCCGCATCCGCCCGTTCTGATCGGCGGCATCGCCGACGCGGCATTGAGACGTGTCGCCAAACATGGCGACGGCTGGCTTGCCGTCGCCGCGAGCCCCGACATGCTGAAAGCAAAGCTCGCAACACTCGCGCGCCTTGCCGAGGAGAACGGCCGCAAGCCCGCCGACATCGGGCTGACCTTCAAGATCTTCCTCAACATCGGCGCTCCCAAGCGTAGCCGCTTCGACGACCGCGAGCCGGGTACGGGCAGCGAGGCCGAGATCATCGACGACCTGAAGCGCATTTTCGACTTGGGCTTCACGCGCATCATCGTGCGTTATCGCGGCGCCAGCATGGACGAGCAGACGCGCCAGATCGACAGCTTCGTGGAAAACATCGTCGCCAGGGTCTGACGCGAGCGATCCGAAAAAATTCGACACACCGGGAGGAGCGAGCAATGCGCTGGAAGATCGGCGATGTCACCGTGACGAAGGTCGTGGAGCTCGAGACCACGGGCGGTAGCCGCTTCATCCTGCCCGACGCATCGCCCGATGCGATCAAGCCGATCGAATGGCTCTACCCCCATTTCGCCGACGAAAACGGCCGTCTCAAGATGAGCATCCACGCGCTGATCGTGGACACCCCTTCGAAGCGCATCGTCGTCGACACCTGCCTCGGGAACGACAAGCAGAACCGCCGCATCCCCACCTGGAACGAGCGCACGGGACCGTTTCTGACCGATCTCGCGGCTGCCGGCTATCCGCGCGAGACCATCGACACCGTGCTCTGCACGCATCTCCATGTCGATCACGTCGGTTGGAACACCATGCTCGTCGACGGCAGGTGGGTGCCGACATTCCCGAACGCCCGCTATCTTTTCGGACGCGTCGAGTACGAGCACTGGAGCCGCCAGACGACGCGCGCCGACATGCCGTTCGTCATGGGCGACAGCGTGCAACCCGTCCTCGATGCGGGCCTTGCTGAGCTGGTCGAATGGGATCATCGCATCTGCGACGAGGTGCAGCTCACCCCCAGCACGGGCCACTCACCCGGACACGCCAGCGTGCTGATCTCGTCCAAGGGCGAGCACGCCATGATAACGGGCGACTTCGCACATCATCCCTGCCAGATGGCGCATCCCGAATGGGCGTCGACGGCCGACTTCGACAAGGAGGCAGCGGAAGCCACCCGGCGTCGCATCTTCGGCCACCTCGCAGGCAAGCCCGTGCTCGTCATCGGAACGCACTTCTCAGGCCCCACCGCAGGCCGCGTCGTGGCAGATGGCGACGTCTGGAAACTCGTCGTCTGAGACACATCAGATCATCCACCGGAGACACCTCATGACCACCGAGCGCTTGCCGATGCTGGCCGATGCGCAGATGAACGAAGCCCAGAAGGCCGCTGCCGCCACGTTCGCGGAAGGCCGCGGCTATGCCGTGCGCGGTCCCTTCGCGGCCATGATACGCAGCCCAGAAGTCATGCTACGCGCCAAGGCGATGGGCGATTACCTGCGCTTCAAGTCCTCGATCCCGCCGAAGCTGAACGAGCTGGCGATCTGCCTCACTGCGCGCTACTGGGGCCAGAGTTACGAGTGGCACGCGCATGCCCCGCTCGCCATCAAGGCGGGCCTAGATCCCGAGATCGCCAAGGCTGTATCCGACGGCCGGCGCCCGAAGGGCCTCGATGCCGACGAGGAACTCGTCGTCGATTTCTGCACCGAGTTGCACCACAACAAGTGCGTCAGCGACGCCACCTACGAACGGGCTTTGGAGCGCTTCGGCGAACAGGGTGTGATCGATCTGACCGCCGTCAACGGCTATTACACGCTGATCGCCATGGTTCTGAATGTCGCGCGCACGGCCCTGCCGTCCGGAGCCGAACCGCAGGTGAAGCCTTTTCCGCGGTGAGGCCTGCGCTTGGAGCTCGCTCATGCTTCGAAACGCGCACTTGAAGCTCGCGACGGCCATAGTCGTGTCGGCCGTCGCACACCATAGTCCCGTGGCATTCGCTCACGGAAGCAAAGCGGGCACCCTGGAGGTCGTCCATCCGTGGGTGCCGCCTACGGCCGATCCAACCGCCGATGTCTTCGTTCGTTTGAAGATCAAGAATACCGGCAGACACGACGAGCATCTGATTGGCGTCGCAACCAAGGCGGCACGCTCATCCGAACTCAACCTTCAGCTCCCCGGCGGCAAAAAAACGAAACGCAATCCGGGCCTTCTGATCAAGCCGGGAACTTCCGTCGAGATCGGCGCGCAGGCGCCCTCGATCGTGCTGCGTGGCCTCTCCAAGCCGTTGTCGGCCTATGACACCTTTCACATCACGTTGAGTTTCGCCAAGGCCGGCAACGTCGAAATCGAGGTCATGGTTGACGAATGAGAAAGCCGCCGGAGGGTCCTACTCCAGCGGCCAATTCGAACCAAGAGAGCGCAGATCGTCTCAGCACTGCGCCAGCGCCTGATCGAGATCGGCGATGATGTCGGCTGCATCCTCGATCCCGATCGACAGCCGCACCACATCCGGTCCCGCCCCGGCGGCCACGCGCTGCTCGTCCGTGAGCTGGCGATGCGTCGTGGAGGCAGGATGAATGACGAGGCTGCGCGTGTCGCCGATATTGGCGAGGTGCGAGAACATCTGCAGGCTGGAAACGAGCTTCACGCCAGCCTCGTATCCGCCCTTGACGCCGAAGGTGAAGACCGCGCCCGCGCCCTTCGGACACATGCGCATCGCCACCTCGTTGTACTTGCTCGAGGGCAGCCCGGCATAATTCACCCACGCCACCTTGGGATGGCTCTCCAGGTGCTTGGCAACCGCCAGCGCGTTTGCGCAGTGCCGCTCCATCCGGATCGGGAGCGTCTCGATACCCGTCAACAGCATGAACGCGTTGAACGGAGAGATCGCTGGCCCGAAATCGCGCAGCCCCATCACGCGGCAGGCGATGGCGAAGGCGAAATTGCCGAAGGTCTCGGCCAGCCGCATGCCGTTGTAGCTGGGATTGGGCTCGACCATCGTCGGGTAGCGCTTCTTGGCTCCCATCCAGTCGAACGTGCCGCAGTCGACGATGACGCCGCCGATCGAGTTGCCGTGGCCTCCCATGAACTTCGTCAGCGAGTGCACGATGATATCGGCACCGTGGTCCTTAGGCCGGCACAGATAGGGCGTGGCGAGCGTATTGTCGACGATGAGCGGCACGCCCGCCTTGCGTGCGATGGCCGACAGCGCGGCGATGTCGATCACGACACCGCCGGGATTGGCGATGGACTCGCAATAGATCGCCTTAGTCTTCGGCGTGATCGCCTTCTCGATGCTGGCAGGATCGGTCGCGTCCGCCCACACGACGTTCCACCCGCATTTCTTGAAGGCGTGGTTGAACTGGTTCACCGAGCCGCCATAGAGCTGCCGCCCCGCCACGAACTCGTCGCCGGGGTCGAGCAGCGTGTGGAAAACGAGATGCTGCGCGGCATGGCCGGAGGCCACCGCCAAGGCTGCCGTCCCGCCCTCGAGCGCTGCCACGCGGGCCTCGAGAACGCCCTGCGTCGGATTCCCGATGCGCGTGTAGATGTTGCCGAACACTTCCAGATTGAAGAGGGCCGCCGCGTGATCCGCGTCGTTGAAGACGTAGGAACTCGTCTGGTAGATCGGCGTTGCCCGCGCACCGGTCGCCGGATCGGGCGTGGCACCGGCGTGCACGGCAAGCGTTGCAAAGCCTGGAGTCGCGTTCTTCTCTGTCATGGGTTCTGGTCTCCTCCTCCTGGAGATTGGAATGCGCCATCAGCGGGCGACAAAGCGCCGCCGTCAACCCGGAAATTGCATGGCCGGACTCCGGGGAAGGCTCACGGCTCGTCGAAGTCCTTGATGATGTACTTCCAATAGCTCTCGGCCTTGACGCCGCGCTCGCTGCGCGCGAGTCCTCGAACGGAGATGCCGGCCTCGTGCACGCTCTCGGCCGTACCCGATACGAGAGGGTGCCACCACGCCAAGTCACGTCCCTCGGCGACGAGCCGGTACGCGCACGTCTTCGGCAGCCAGCGCAGTGTGCGGACCTTGTCGGGATCGATCTTGACACAATCGGGCACCTTCCGCGCCCGATTGGCATAGTCCGAACATCGGCAGCTTCCCACGTCGAGCAGCCGGCAGGCGAGCCGGGTCAAAAGGATCTCGCCCGTGTCCTCGTCCTCCAGCTTGTTGAGGCAGCACCGGCCGCAGCCGTCGCACAGCGATTCCCATTGCGCTTCGCTCATTTCCTCGAGTTGCAACAGCTTCCAGAAGGGCGCGGCTGCCTCCCCGGCGGCCTGACGTTTCTTTCTCATTGGGCATCTACCTCGCCAGGGTTGCAGGCAGTCGCGACATGGGCCAAGAAGCTCCCGCAGTGTGTGGAACGATGATAAAAAACCACATTCGACGCGTTTTCTCGATTCGACGGAAACGGGGACGCCGGATCGTAGAGCACCTGCGGTCGAACATGTCGCGAGGGCCGGCAGTGTGATCGATTGGTTTGCCAGGAAAAACAAGGGCGAGCGGCTCAGCACGCGGCTGGGGCTTCTCGACTCCTGGCTGGATTCCAGCTTGGCCGGCGCCTGGGAAGGCTTCAAGGACCGATACAATGCGGCCTCCAGCTTCTTCGCCCGCTTCAGACTGTCTGGCTGGAAGCGCCTGGCCAACGAGGGCGTCTCGGAAGCCCTGACGCTCGGCGCCGGGGGCTTCGTTCTGATGTACGCCCTGGCACTGCCGGCCTTTCTCGAAATCGACGAGTCGAAAGCGCTGACGACTGGCCAGTACAGCGTCACCTTCCTGGATCGCTACGACAAGGAGATCGGCAAGCGCGGCATTCTCCACAACGACTCCGTGCCCCTGGAGGAAATCCCCGATCACCTCATCAAGGCGACACTGGCCACCGAGGACAGACGTTTCTTCGAGCACTTCGGCATCGACGTACTGGGAACCGCCCGCGCACTCGCCACCAACTTGAGCGCGGGCGAGACGGTACAGGGCGGTTCGACGCTGACGCAGCAGCTTGCCAAGAACCTGTTTCTGTCGCCCGAGCGATCCTTCACGCGCAAACTCAAGGAGTTGTTCCTCTCGTTCTGGCTCGAGGCGCGCTACTCCAAGAGGCAGATCCTCAAGCTCTACTTCGACCGTGCGTACATGGGCGGCGGCGCCTTCGGCGTCGAAGCGGCCGCCCAATACTATTTCGGCAAGTCGGTTCGCGACGTCACGCTCGCCGAGGCGGCGATGATGGCCGGCTTGTTCAAGGCGCCGACGAAGTACGCGCCCCACATCGACTTGGCGGCCGCCCGTGCACGCGCCAGCGAGGTGCTGTCGAACCTCGTGGAGGCTGGCTTCATGACGGCCGCGCAGATCCATGCGGCCCGGCTGGCTCCGGCGCGCCCTATCGAAACGCGCCAGCCCAATAGCCCCGACTGGTACCTCGACTGGGCCTTCGAGGAGGTCCAGCGCCTCGCCGAGGGGCGAGGCACCTACGTGCTGACCGCCAGGACGACGATCGATCTCGGTCTCCAGCAGGCCGCGGAACAGGCGCTGATCTCCACGCTCCGCCAGCATGGCCGGCCGCAGAACGCACGCTCCGGCGCCCTCGTTGCCATGGAGCCCGACGGCGCCGTGCGTGCAATCGTGGGTGGTCTCGACTACGGCGAAAGCCAGTTCAATCGTGCCACCCACGCCAAGCGCCAGCCAGGGTCTTCCGCCAAGCTCTACGTCTATGCCAATGCCGTGGAGCAGGGCATGACGCCGAACACCATCGTGCGTGACAGCCCCGTCGCCTGCGGAAACTGGTCTCCCAAGAACTATTCCGGCAGTCACGGCGGCGGCGGCGCTATGTCATTGGCGTCAGCCTATGCCCGCTCGCTCAACACCGTGGCCGTGGACCTCTCCCTCAGGTTCGACCGGGACAAGGTCGTGAAGCTGACGCATCGGCTCGGCGTCGAGGGCATTCGCAAGACCTGCTCCATGGCGCTCGGAGACGGTGGCGTGACGCCGCTGCAGCACACGGGTGGCTTCGCCACCTTCGCCAACGGCGGCAAGCTCGCACGGCCCTTTGCCATTCTGGAGATGACGAACTCGCGGGGCGAGGTTGTCTACAGCCGCGCGCGCGATGAGCCCCCAGCGCCTCAGGTCATCAAGCGCCAGCACGCTGAATACATGAACCAGATGATGCAGATGGTCGTGACCGAAGGCACCGGCAAGCGCGCGGCTTTGGACTTCACGCATGTCGTGGGAAAGACGGGAACGTCCTCGAGCTATCGCGATGCCTGGTTCGTCGGTTTCACCGGCGCGCTCGTGACGGGCGTATGGATCGGCAACGACGATTTCCGGCCCATGTCTGGCGTTACCGGCGGCAGCGTGCCGGCCATTGCTTGGCACAGCTTCATGTCTGTGGCGCACCCCAGCATGAACATCCCGCAGATCCCGGGCCTGACGCTCCATCCCACGCAGGTCGCCGCGCGCCAGGAGGAAGAAGAACAGCGCCGGGCCAGGGCCGCCAGTGATCAGGCGGTCCGCGCCCGCGCCGATGCGCTGGAAGCGTCGGATAGCCTCATGCCGGTCCGCACGCGTGAAGCACTCCGCAAGACATTGCGGGCGTTCCGCAAGGCCGCCGGCCTGCCCGAGCCGGATGATCCGGTGCGACAACCCTCGCTTCCGGCAGTCGCACCGCCTTCGGTCCCGGGGGCCGCACCCGAAAGTCCGCGCAGCGCTCCAGCCCCCCAGCCCAACGAAAAGCGGCGCCGTCCCGCACGCCAACGCCGTGCCGACGCGCAGAACGGCGCCCGATGAAGACACAGCATCGCCAATCCGTGATCTTCAGGAGCGAGCCGTGATCGCCAACGTCATCTTCTTCGTCGGGATCGCGATCGTCGGCGGCCTGGGCACATCCTGGATGATGATCGACAAGGGCTCGCCGCTGACCACACTCACCTCCGGACCCTGGGTGATGTGGAAGGATGCCGGCCGTGCGGACGCCGACCCCTACACGCGCGCGCACTTCATGCGACGCGGCCTCCTGCCCATCTCGACCACCCAATCGCACGCTTATCAAGCCACCACCGACAGCGCTGGCGAGCAACTCTACTCGTCGTGCGAATATGTGATCGAAGGTCGCGAGCCCGATGCCGCCTTTTGGACGCTTGCCGTCTTCGACGAGCACGGCCGCAACATCCCGAACGCGGCCGACCGTCATTCCTTCAACAGCGCCACGCTCATGCGCGGGAGCGCCACCGGCCTGAACGTCCGGCTCGCGCGGCACGCACGGCCGGGGAATTGGTTGCCGACGGGCGGCGCCGGGCGGATTTCGCTCCTTCTCACGCTCGACGAGCCCCGCAAGGTGACGATGCAGGCAACGAACACGCAGATCGACGTGCCTCAGGAGCTTCCAGTGATCCGGAGGCTCACGTGTCGCTGATCTTTCGTCTGTTCCGTGCCATCAATCTCCACATCGTGCTGCTGGCTCTCGTGAGTGGCGGCCTGATCCACATCGTCGCCACGTTGACGATGCCGCACTTCGCAACCGCAAACGGTGTGCAACGGCTATCGAACGATCTGCCGACCAACAGGATCGTCGTCTTGCCGGCCGGAGCTCCAGCGGCGCGGCAGGTGCCGTTCGTGTCCTCCGGGCAGCGCTTGGCCGTGTGTCGATACGACGTCTCTGAAGGGCCGGTCGAGATCAGGGCGGCGCTGCCCGATCGTGGCTGGTCGCTCGGCCTCTATACGCTCGAGGGCGATAATTTCTACGTGCTGTCGTCGCAGGGTGGCAGGCAATCCCAGGTCGGTTTTCGACTGGTCGCACCCGTGGAGCGTTCGTTCGCGTTCTTTCAACTCGGCCGCAGCAATGTCGACCGTAACGCGTCTCAGGTCACCGTTCCCCAGCCGCGCGGCCTGCTCGTCATCCGCGCGCCATTGCTGGGCAGCGCCTATGCGGCTGAGACCGAAGCCCTCCTCGGGCTGGCCGGCTGCGAGCAGGTCGACAACTGATAGCTCACCAGGCGACCGCCCGCGAGACGGGGGCGCGGATTATTCGGCGCGCTTCCGACGTCCCGCATCCGGCTCCGATGCGACCGGGGCAGGATTTTCCTCCCAGCGCTCGTAGCGGACGCCCGGGAAAATCACGATCTCGGCAGTCCGGACACGTCCGCGCAGGCGCAGCTTGGGAGTTTTCGGGGAAAGGTCCGAGCCTGCTTTGAAATCAAGTATCATGGCCATGGCAATCTCCAGCCGTCCGGTCCCGCAACACCGCACCGTCACCGCGAAGCGGACGGATTGCGAAACGCGATAGCCTCACTTCACATCGAAAAGGGTTAATGCGGTATTAATCGTTAAGGAATGCGCAGGACGTCGTTGCTGACGAGCAACGGTTGTAGATCAAGTAGTTGCGAGCCAACCCTCGAGAAAATGCCGGCCGTCCCGGCTCTCGACCTCGACGATCCAGACATCGGAGTCGAGGCGTTGTTCCTTTTCGAGACGCTGCTCCACCTCGTCCTCGGGAACCGACTGAAGCCAGCAGGTCCAGTGACGCTCGCCGTCTCCGTCCGCCTCGCTATACCCAGCCGGCGCCGGCCCGTAGAGATCAGCCCGTCCGTCGAGCCGTGAGATCTTGATCAGGATCACGCCGGCATCCACGTCTCCGCGGCGCACGACTGCAGCGAACGCGTCAGCGCCCATGCAGCTGCGGATATAAGCCTTGACCCAGATTTCCGATTTGATGCGCATGCCCTCGACTGTGCCGCGCTTCGGGCACGGCGTCGAGTGCGACGCACGCTCTCAGCCACCGGCCGCGCCGCCGCTCCCGCGTGTGCGCGACAACCGCGCCAGCAGCGGCGCGGATACCCGGCCGGTTGGAACGAGCCCGTTATCGATTTCGAATTCGCGGATAGCGCGCGTGGTCGCCTCACCCGGCTGGCCGTCGATCCTGCCAGAGAAATACCCGAGTGTCGCAAGCGCCTGCTGCACCGTTCGCAGAACCTGTTCCGCGGCGGGATGACGATGCATGCGTCCGCCGTGCGTTCCTGCCGGAGAAACGGCATCGCGCCGCCCCTGCATGTGACGCAGCAACGGCTCGCTCGGCGTCCCCGTCAACGGCAGAGCGTGATCGTGCTCGTAGGCCATGATCGCAGCCCGCGTCGCAAGTCCCACGACGCCGTCCGTCGGACCGGGCTCATACCCCTTGCGCGCAAGAACGCCCTGGATCCCCGCGACGATCTGCGGCATCCGCAACGACGCCTCGCCATCCGGCAGCACCACGCCTCCCAGATAGCTGGATGTCGGCGAGAACCGGCCGACATGGCCCATGGCGGAGGAGCCAGCGTTGCGGCCGAGATCGCCCGCCTGAGATCCACTCTGCCCGGCGCCCTGCTGCACGACAGACGGCATGGAGCGCGCAGCGGCGGGAGGCAGGGGCGGCCCTTTCTGGGCACGTTGCCGTCCGGACAATGGGCCGCCGTGATCCTGCAGATAGAACATGTTGAACGCCATGACCGCGCTGACGAGCAGGAAGCCGCCGAACACGGAACGGGCCTGAAGTGGTGTTACCGTCATCTTGGAAGCTCCTGTTGCCACGCTGGGGCGCAGTTGAGCACCAAAGGGAAAGCCGCCCGCAGCGGCAAAACCCCGATACCGCCGATACGGCTGCCCCCGTACCGCGCCCTAGGCGGACGCGACGGCCGGCCGATGGCTGACCGCGGCGTTGCGCGCCTGATTGCGGGCGTGGATCTCCGCCAGATCGACGATGGCCGCACTGGGCCGGCCAGCCGGCGATACGGCAAAATCCTCCGCCTCGGTGTCGACCGCGAACGAAACGGCGAAGCGGGAGCCCCGATCGATCTCGCTTTCGATCTTCAGCGCGCCACCGTGAAGCTCGGTCAAGCCTCGCACGATGGACAGACCGAGCCCCGTGCCCTCGCTGCTGCGGCTGTATCGGGTGTCCACCTGATAGAAGGGCTCGCCCAGGCGCTCGAGATGCTCGGCCGCGATGCCGATCCCCGTGTCCGTGACGGCCAACTCGACGCGAGCGCCGGTGCGCACCGCAGAGACCGCGACGGTGCCACCTGCGGGCGTGAACTTGCAGGCGTTGGAGACGAGATTGAGAACGATCTGCCGCACGGCGCGGCGGTCCGCATGCACTTCCGGCAAGTTGCGATCCAGCTCGCAGACAAGTTTGAGCCCCTTCGTTTCTGCCATCGGGCGCAGCGACTGGACGGCCTCGCTCACCAGCTCGTCGATAGGCACGGTCTCGAGTTCCACGTGGAAGTGGCCCGACTCGATCTTGGACATGTCGAGCAGATCCTTGACGAGGCTCAGCAGGTGTTCGCCACTCTGGTGGATGACACGGCAATATTCGGCGTGCTTGGGTTCGCGCGCCTTGATGAGCAGTTCGCGGTGCAGCAGCTCGGAGAAGCCGATGATGGCGCTGAGCGGCGTACGCAGCTCGTGGCTCATAACCGCCAGGAAGGAAGATTTCGCGCGGCTCGCACGCTGTGCTTCGTCGCGCGCCTCGGCGAGGGCCGCCGCCTCCACCTTGCGTTGCGTGATATCGCGCGTAACGGCGATCACCGAGCGATGGCGGAACTCACGACCTTCGCCCTCGCGGACGGGAACCGCCTGGCAGCGCATCTCGAGCCACCGCACCGGTGGACGGTTCTCGCCCGCGATGGGAGGAGCCAGCTCGAGCTCGACGCACGAAGCCGTTCCGTCGACGAGGCAGGCGGCGATCGCCTCACCGTAAAGCCCGCGGCTCTCCGATGTGAGCCGGCGCTCGAAACCACCATCGGCGACAAGAGTAGCCGGCGCGAGCCCGAGTAACTGCGCCGCCGAAAGCGAAGCGAAGGTGACGCGCCCGGTGGCATCGTGCCGCGTTATGAGGTCGTTGGCGTTCTCGGCGATCAAGCGATAGCGCTCGTGGCTGTTCTCCAGTGCGTGCGCCGATGTGCGGTGCAGCGCCTGGACCTGTGCCACCACGGCACCGGCATAGAGGATCGCACCGCACGTACCGATGAAAACGAGGGCGTTCTCAGGGATGCTGGCGGAAACGGGGGGAGGCAGGCCTCCCGTAACGGTTGCGAAATGAAGTCCCAGAACGGCCGAGAGCGCGATCGCCGACGCGAGGATCATGGTGCGGCGATCTGACGAGAGTGCCGCTTCGACGGGAACGAGCGCCAGCCAAACGACCGCGAACGAAGCAGTGCCACCCGATAGAGCGGCGGCCGCCGAGACGATCGCCGCGAGGTTGGCAGCAGCCATGAGGTGCGCCGTCTCGAGACGGCCGGACCGGCCTAGATACGCCGCAATTGCGAACTGAGCGGCGAACAGAAGCGTGATTGCCCCCGCAGCCAGCGAAACACGGCCAGTCGATATCAGGTAGCTCGCAAGGACGAGAACGGACAGAACTCCGCCGGCAATATGCGAGACGAGCAGGGACGTCCGCCGCCTTTGGGCCAGTTCCTCATTCGCAAGCTCCATGTCTCCCGACGCTGGAGTGCGCAACCATGCAGATGCGACGCCGTCACGAAAACGCATGCCACTCGAAATCACGCTTGTCCCATCGCCCGCGGGCGATGTCCCTCATACCCAACCACTGAAAATGTGCGCCATTAGGCTTAATGAACTTTGAAAATCTGATTCGAAATTTGATCGTGATCGCCGCTACGCGCCGCACGAGCTTGCTTAAAATTTTACACAAATTTGGGCCCAAATCTCTGAAAAAACGCGAAAAATGCTGGCGCGCCCGTTGGCGGACGCTTTGCCTCTGGGTGCTAGAAGGGATCTGTTCCCGCGCCTTTCGGAGCGGGTGCCATGGGGGACCAGCAAGTCATGTTTCTGATACGGACCGCGTTCTGGCTCGCGATCGTCGTTCTGCTCCTGCCGACCGACGCGCAACAGCAGGCAAAGCTGAAGACCACAGCGGCCAATGCAGTGACCTATGCATCGACCTACTGCGATCGCAATCCCGCCACTTGCGACCAGGGTGCACAATACTGGGCGCTGTTCCGTCGCAAGCTGGACTTCGGCGCCCAACTCGCACTCGATCTCGCCAAGGACCACTTCCTGCCTGGGACGGGGGAAACGAGCCGCCCCGTCAAGTTCGAACAGCCCGAGAGGGGATTACGACCGAGCGATCTGGACCCGACCTGGCGCGGTCGCCGTCACGCCGATCCGCGCGCATAACGCCCGCGGACGGCACGCGCGGCACGCACCGGTGCCTCTCTCGTGTAGCGCATCAGACGTTCGGTCCCCGGTTGCGGCTGGGCACGCAACCAACCACAACAAAAACAATAACAAAATCAAAATATTGATGCCGTTCCACCTGGTTCAGACACCTAGCCCAGAGGCCAACGCACGGGGAACCGAGTGTCGAAGCCGGAACACTGGCCTACCTGAAGGCTTGCACTCCGGGCGCCAGCGGTCCAAGTGAGGGGCACGATCAACGCCACGGGAACCGACATGAGCGCCGTGCCGCCACTTGAACAGATCCGCTCCGACTTCGAACTCCTGGAGGACTGGGAGGACCGCTACCGCTACGTCATTGAGCTGGGCCGCGAGCTGCCCGTCTTCCCCGAAGCGGAGCGCAACGAGGCGAACAAGGTGCGCGGCTGCGCCAGCCAGGTGTGGCTCGCCGTGCGGCACGAACAGGCGGCGGATGGCTCGGTCATCCTCGTCTACGATGGGGACAGCGACGCACACATCGTGCGCGGCTTGATCGCGATCCTCCTCTCGATCTACACCGGCAAGACGCCAGAGCAGATCCTCACCACCGATGCGCACGCCGTTTTCCAGGAACTCGGCCTCAACGAGCATCTGACGCCCCAGCGCTCGAACGGTTTGGCTTCCATGGTCAAACGCATCCGCGAGGATGCGCGCCGCTCGGCGCAGTAGGCGCCGGTCCCCGTCGCCATCAGGACTCGTAGGAGCCGAGCGACGGGCGATAGTCCTCGCTACCCCAGTGCCGCAACCGCTGACGCACCTCTTGCTCGACGTCCCGCGCGCGCAGGTAGCCGTAGTGCCGGGCGAGTGCCGTGAGGGCGCGCTGCAGGAAGCGCTTTCCCGATCGCGCAGGCAGACCTGCGGACCGTTCCACGTCTTCGAGACCTTTCAAATAGCCTAGCACGTCGATGAGGATGTCGACATGCTCGGGACCAACCGCCACCAGTGCCCGCACGACGCGCTCACGGGCGGCGACGATGGCTTCGCTGGGCTCGATCCAGGCTCCGGGCGGTCCGCGCCGCTGCCGTCGCGCGATTGCGATCCCGCTCCAACTGGCGGTGACACGCGGCGACATTCGAGCATGCCACAGATCGGCGCGCAGACGCTCACCGGCCGCGAACTGCTCGTCGCTGAGCATGGGGCGGCCGTCGCGCTCCGTGCGGCTTCGCAACCACGTCAGAGGGCTTTCCGCATCGTTGGTCACGGGCAATAGGGGCTTTGCGGCCGCGACATCCCGCAGCCTGCCGTCCGGCGCGGATCGCCCCGCTCCGGCGCGGGCGGCACTCTTCTCGCATCGCGCCCGGCGCAGAGCCGCTGCACCTTCCCGGGTCAGCATGTAGCGATCGTCTGCCGGTGCGATCCAGCCCCGGTCGACCGCGGCACGCACGATCGTGAGGGCGACGCGGCCCAGCCTGGTCTCCCGGCCATCCTCGCGCCGGCAGATCCACAGGTCCGGGCACTGCGAAAGCGCCACGTTCGCGACGTAGGCTTCTCGCAATGCGAGAGGCTTGAGGGCCTCTAGCATCTGGTCGTCGCAGGCCTCGATGCTGGGTAATGGCGTCATGAAAATCAACTCCGATCAGGCCGATCACAGTGCCATCAGCTGCCGTTGCCGCAAGATGATGCCCTCGAGCAGATCGACGAGCCGGTCGAATTTCGGGTCGTCGCGGCGATCCTCGACGAGCGAGCATGCGTGCGCCACCGTTGTCCGGTCGCGACCGAAAACACGCCCGATCTCGCAGAACCGAAGTCCGAAAACCACGCGCGCCAGATACATCGCGACCTGCCGGCTGAATGCGATCGGCGCCCTGCCGCGGCTCGGCCCGCGAAACGCCGCAGGCGAGACCGCAAACACGGCGGCAACCGTTTCCTCGATCACGAACTTGAGGCGCAGGGTCGCGTCGGCCGACGGTGCCGCGGACAAGGAGGGGGCGGGCGCGCAGACGAGCGCGTCTTGATCTGACAGCACAGGGGGTGATCCTCGTATTTCGGGAGGCTCTTTCGACTATGAGATCAGCATACACGAGCCCGGAAATAGGAATGAATACCT
>VFQT010001208.1_pt1 | contig 32461 bp, 36 predicted proteins | sample 3512381 | NCBI WGS metagenome assembly VFQT01 (sample SAMN10412376, study PRJNA504923) | tailings metagenome | isolation source: Relicate 2 Philex TSF3 active mining site | place: Philippines: Tuba, Benguet | collected 2017-08-29 | reverse complement strand
GAAGACATGGAACGCACCATGTCGCCCAAAGATTGACGATCAGTACCGACCCTCGTTCGGCCTGCAACGCGGCCTTGAAGCCGGCTGCGTCTGTCACCCGTGCAGGAGTATCCGCCATGGTGGTGGCGCTACCCATGAGGCAAACAAGGATGATCAGCCAGCCTACACGTCGTGTTTTGTTCATGAGCCCTCTGCCGTAACACCAAACTCGCAGTAGTCCTCTCGCTCGACGAGATCGAACGCGAATAGGAACTTTGCCATACCCGTCAGCACCGCCATGGTGATGCCGAGCTCGACGATCTGCGCATCGTCGAAATGCTCGCGAAGGCGGCGATAGTTGTCGTCGGTCAAAGTGCCTCGAGGAGAAGTCAGCGCCATCGCTTAAGCCAGCTCGAGCACCGCCCGGTCGGCGGGTGACCAGCACCCTGCCGACGGGTCGTCGATCGAGCGGATCTGAGTCTCCGTGAGTCCGGCTTCGCGCGCATCATGCCGGTTACCGCGGTTGCAGAACGCACAGCCATGCAAGGTCGACAGCCGCAGCCGGAGTAATTCCTTGGTGCGCGCCGGCACACGACCACCATAGAACACTCGCTGGTAGAACTCGCCATACCACTCGAGCAGTTCCGGGGCATGCCCCATTACCTGCACGAAGGTCGCATCGCCGCGAGTCTGCTGCGCGCGATCGAAGGCTTCCTGCATGAACGGCGGCAACTCCGCGCGCGATAGCGGCGTCACACGCGGTGCCGGCAGGGTCCCGCTCACGACTTATTCCTTCGCAGGCGCCGGCTTCTGGGTACGTGCGTAGTTCTCGAGACTCGAGAGACTAGGATCTACCCACTTCTCCGGTGCTACCTGGTACATCGGGAAGCGCTCGAGCACTCGCTTGCGAACCACCGCAGGTACCGAGTCGACGCTCTTCACCGAACTGAACGAGCCCGCGTAGACGATGTGACCCGGCGCAGCCCCCATCAGCATCCACGGCAACCACGGTGTGATGCGATTCCAAACCCCACTGTGAGGCAGATGGGTCAGCTCGGGATTTACCAGATCCTCTCGACGGATCTGATAACGGAACAGCTCCGAAACCCGGTTCATCGGCCCCGAGGATTCACGCTTCCAGACCGTAGGATCGAGCGCATTGCGGTAGTAGAGATGGATATCGCTACTCAGGATCACGGTGTTTTCATTAAGGATGGCCCAATCCCGCAGAAATGGCCGACGTGGCGGCTTCACTGCGTTGAGTCCGCCGTAAGTGGGCGGATCCGGATAGAACTCGGAAATCACGTAGTTGAACGGATCATTCGCCACATCGACGACACGAACCTGCTCGTTGGTGTACGGATTCAGCCACGTATCCATCAACTCGCCGGTGCGCAAATCGCGATAAAAGACAAGTTCGCGACACATCCGCTGGTAGTCGCCGTTTGGCTGCTTGACGACTCGAATCGCCGAAAAAACCTCGAAACCGAACAGTGGCTTGACCGGCTCGCCATCGCGCACGCCCATGACCGTACCGGTGACGTAGCCGTTGACGAACTTGCCCGGTGCCGTATCACCCTCGAGGCGCGCCGTGGTCTCGCGATTCCACACCGGGTCCTTGAACAGGGCGCGCAACTCATCATCGCTGACGCGCTTACCGCTCGATTGCTTGGCTGCGGCAAGACCCGTCGCGGCGGCCGCGCCCAAGCCGAGTGACGTTGCAACAAACTGACGCCGACTGCGGCGGGGTTCGCTTGGATGACGGACCGACATGATCGATTCTCCTGAAGGTGAGGTATGCCGAGGCTCTACAGTCCAGACTATCGACCACTTCGCGCATACGAGTCGAGCGCTTTGGCATAAACGGCCATCTGGCGTTCAACGAGCGGGACGAGTTCGTGCTGACGCTGACGCAGTTCCGACACCGGCAACGCGACGGCGAGTGCGCCAAAGCGGCGCGGACTCAGCGTGACGGGAATGGGCCAGGTCAACAGACCCCACCCATCCGCCAGCAAATTAAACCCGACGGCGTAGCCTCGACGCTTTACGGTCTCTACGGCGCGGGTCACGTCGTGCATGGTTCGCAGATTGCGTCCGAAAGAGACGTTACGGCGACGTGCGAGCGAGGTCAACCGACGCAGTTGCGCGGCGGAGTACGTCGTGGCGATCGCCAAGCCGGGCGTCGAGAAGGGTTCCCGCAGCTCGCCGGGAGAATGTGAACTTCGACCGCGAACCTGCCCGCGAAACAGCGACGACAAACGCACATGGGCGCCGCTGGGCACCCAGAAAGTCACCGTGGCGCCGGTCGTGCGCCGCAAGTCGCTCATCACGGTATGCAGCGCAGGCGAGTACCCCCCCAAGTCCGCAAGCCTCCGACCCAGATCGCTCAAACGCCAGGCGACGGAATAGCGCGCGTAGTCTGACTCAAAATGGACGTAGCCGAGCGCGCAAAGCTTGCGCAGTAGCCGGTGCATGCTCGAGACGGGGACGCGCAGAGCCTCCGCCATTTGCAGGTTGGTCATCGGCGCCGGCGCGGCGCTCAAATGTTCCATCACGGCGAACACCCGAGTGATGGTTCGTGATGAGTTTGTTTCGTTAGGCATCGCTTGGCGGCTCCGAAGTCGTTTCTCCGGTACAACAGCTTCATCTATAAATTCCAATATTGGAATATTGAGGCAGGTTCAGGGAGCCGACAAGTCTTTAAGAGCGAACCTCAGTGGTACCGTTCTCCTGGGGTCATTTATTAGAAAAGGTATGTAGAGCTATGCGTCACTACAAGACGAACTTCGTCAGCTTGGCTATATCGGCTGCACTCGCCTACACGGCGTCACCGTCGGCGCTCGGTGCACCCGAGGAGGCAGGAGCGGCGGCTCTCGAAGAAATCATCGTCACCGCACGCAAGCGCGAGGAAACTCTGCTTGAAACGCCCGTTGCCGTATCCGTTCTGACCGGCGCGGATATCGAGGCAAAGGGCGTTCAAAGTCTGTATGACGTAGCACTGTTCACGCCCGGACTCACCTACTTTGATGCGATCCAGAATCAGCTCGGCACACCCGTGATCCGCGGTATCTCGCAAACGAACCTCAACAGCCCGGATCGCAACGTCGCCGTTTTCTACGGCGGCGTTTATCTGTCCAACCTCAGCGCCAGTAACGTCGAACTCCTCGATCTCGCCCGCATCGAGGTGGTCAAGGGTCCACAGTCGGCGCTGTATGGGCGGAACGCCTTCAACGGTGCGATCAACTATGTCCCCGCCTCGCCCACTGAGGACTTCGAGGGCAAGGTCGGCGCCACGGTCGGCACCGACAATCGACGCGAAGCGCGGATCGTGCTCTCCGGACCGATAAACGACGTGCTCCGCGGTCGAGTGGCAGCAAGCTACAACTCGTTCGACGGCAGCTGGAACAACAAAGCCGAACCGAGCGCCGGTCTGGGTGGCTATGAAACCAAGAACCTGTCGGCGACGCTAGAACTTACGCCGGGAGAGAGGTTTTCGGCGCGAGTATTCGCGTACTACACAGACGATCGGCGCGATTCGTCGGCCGCCTACATTGTTCCTGCATTGAACTGTGGCCCCACCGGTCGACCTCTGACTGCCTATTGCGGCGATGTACCCGTATCGAGCCAGTTAGCGGCAAATCCTGATGCCATTGCATTCTCACGCGAAGTCACCCTCGCTGCGCTCGACCTCACTTACGACTTCGGTCCCTTTGTCTTGAAGAGCCAAACCGCAATCTACGACGCGCGCACCGACAACGCGTCGGATAACGCTCTGGGATTCAACAACGGCGGCGGCTACACCTTCAACATTGTCAACAACGCGGCGCCCACCGTGGTTCTACGCCAGCAGGCCGTGCCGGTTTTCACGGGTTCCGGCAAAGGCACCACCAAAACTACCAGTCAGGAACTTCGGCTTGAAGGCGACATGGGCGAGCGAGTTCGCTGGGGACTCGGCGGATTCCTTAGTAAAAACGAGTTCGTCTCTCGTAGCCGCCTGGCCTACGACGGGCGCAATCTTGCGGCGGGAGAGCGTCCGCAGTCGGATATTTTTTTCTTTGTCCAAGGCAACCCGACCACCGCGGTCTCAAGTGACCCCACACGCGTCATGGTGGACTTGTCGCGCTTTGTCGGCGAAGACAAACAGACCGCCTATTTCGGTTCGCTAGAGTTCAAAGCGAGCGAGGCCTGGACGCTCGGTGCGGAATTGCGCCGCGACCGCGAGGACCGCTCCCGCTTCAACGCGGTGATCGGTCCGAGCACGTACCAGCAACGCACTTTCGACTACACCACGTGGCGCGCACACGCTGACTACACATGGTCGGCTTCGCAGCACTTTTATGCATCAGCCGCGAAAGGCGTGATTTCGGGATACTTCAACGGCAAGACCGATGCGGTCGCCGGCAACGCCGCGGTGCCCGAAGCACTGCAAGCTTACGATCCGGCGGAGAACAAAACCTACGAGCTCGGCTGGAAGGCCCAGTGGTTGGAGCGGCGATTGACCACCGACGTCGCGCTGTTCTTCATCGACTACACTGGCATCCAAATCCCGGCCACGCCGCCGGCACCGCTGATCAGCAATCTCGTGCAAAACGTAGGCGATGCCACCTCGAAGGGTTTGGAGCTCACCGTCAATCTGCAAGCGACGGAGAAACTGCAAGTCGGTGGAACCTACTCCTACACGCCAACCGAGTTTGATAGCGGCACCGTCGATGCCGGCGTATTGCGCTACTGTGGTGGCTCATCGACAACGATACCGGCCGCCGCTGTCGGCTTCTGCCCCTCGCTCGTATTCCGCGGCGCAACGCTGCCCGATGTATCGGGACGGCCTTTGCCGCGCTCACCCAATCGGCTAGCGAGCCTGTACTTCGCCTACGACACACCGCTGACGAATGAATGGTCGCTCTACGCCCGCGCGGATGGCAGCTACACCGCGGCGACCAGCGCGCTGACGATCGGTTTGACCACAATTCCGTCGCGTACGCTCGTCAACGCTCGAATCGGGGTGCGTCGCGGCCGCCTCGACGTCGCTCTGTGGGGACGCAATATCCTCGACAAGCAGTTTGTCTCGGCGGTGATCTTCCAGCCTCCGCTCAATGCGACGAGCTCCACCTTCCTGCCAAACGTATCGCAGGGGGAACGCGCAACTTTCGGCCTGACGGCCACCTATGCTCTGGGAGGAGACTGAAAACCTCCCGGTGATCTAGTGCCCACGCATGAACCTGTCGATGGCCTCGACCCACTCCTCGGGGCACTGATCGGTGATGTCGATTCCGCCGCCCGGGATCTCGACGAACGCGAAGTCCGGTCGCATCGAATGCGCGACCTTGGCGTTCTCGTAGATCTGATCACCGGTGTTCGTGAGAATCAGTGTCGGGCGCTGGATCTTCATGAAGGCCGCGGCATGATCATAGGCAAACGCAGCGTGGTGTCCGTGCCAAAAAGGGCCTAGCCCCATGAAACGCTCGACGGTGTAACGAGTGATCAGCTCCGGGTCGGGTTCCGGAGTCTTGCCATACATGTCGTACCGCAACTTGAACGCCTCGACGAGGTGAGAACCGTCGGCCTTGTGGCGCATGTGCTTTTCGTCCTCGACGATACCGTCGAAGAACTTTCGCTCCGCCTCGCTCAGGATCAGTACGCCGCCGAGCACGAGCTTCTCGACGCATTGAGGAAACTGCTGCTCGACTTCCGTGACGACGAGCGCTCCGGTGTGATGGCCATAGTGCACCGCACTTTGCACGCCAAGATGCTCGAGCACCGTCGGCACAACGCACGCCCACTGTTCGATGTGCGGCACAAAAGGCGTAGGGTCGGACATGCCAAAGCCAGGGCAATCGATGGCGATGGGCCGGATGCCTCGCGCCACCAACCGATCAAACACACTGTCGTATTGCCGCGACGACATCGGCGCCTGATGGATCAGCACCAGCGGCCGACCCGCGCCTGCGTCGTGGTAATGAATCTGTCCGTACGGCCCGTCGGCGTAGCCTCGCTTCACGGCGCTATCCTCCGCCCGACCGGGCCGTTCATTGCGGACACAACACGGGCAAGGAGCGGAACAGCGACCGAGTCGCCTCGGGTGATGAGCGTTACTGCATCTTCCCACTGCTCGATGCTCTTCCTTACCGCCTGGAAGTGGCTCGCCGCCACCCCGTGCGACTGATCCGCGGGTAGCGAGCTCGCGACGCTGCTCTCCGCTATACCGAACCGCTTGGCCACCAACCCCAGCGGCCCGGGCGCCTTTCCCTGCAGGACCGCCCGGATCAGCTCGATTTCGGCAGGTGTCGTACGGGACTTCATGCTGGAATTATAGGCATCGCGCAGCCCAAGCCCACACTTTCCGATCATGGTCAGGCGATGTGGGAGGCGGCACCCGAGCAGCTGACCGCCCTGATCGAGGACTTTCTCCGCGACGAGCGATGAGATGCCGAGTCTTCGGCGCGCTACTGCGCCATAGCGTCCGGCTGCAGATCTGGTGCTGCGAGGCGAAACGCTTCGAGGCTCCGACAATGCGCATCGATCGCCATCAGAGTCGGAAACTCGTCGAGCGAACACTTGAAGCGTCGTGCATTGAATACCTGCGGCACGAGACAGATATCCGCAAGTGACACCTCATCACCAAAACAAAATCGCCCGGTCGTGGAGTGCTGCCGAACCAGCGCCTCGAGACCTCGAAACCCTTCGCTGATCCAGTGATTCACCCACTGGTTGACGCGTGGCTCTTCGGCAGAAAGTTCGGCACGAAGGTAATTGAGTACGCGCAGATTATTGAGCGGATGGATATCGGCGCAGATGATGCCCGCCATGCCTCGCACCACCGCCCGCGCGTGCGACGCCGCGGGTAACAGCGGCGGCTGCGGAAATAGCTCGTCGAGATATTCGATGATCGCTGCGGACTGCGTAATTACGCCCTGCGATGTTTGCAATGCAGGCACCAGACCCTGCGGGTTGATGGCGAGATAGGCCTCCTGCCGTTGCTCCGCCTTAGGCAAGGAGTGGAAGCTCTCTTCGAGAACGAGACCCTTTAAACGAACGGCGATACGAACTCGATACGCCGCAGAACTGCGCCAATAGCCGTGCAGACGCAGCGGCGTGCCCCGATCAACCGTGTTCGCCGTCACCAATGCGTACCTCGATGGTGCCGATTCCGTCGACGCCACCCTGGATCCGATCTGCCGGCAGGAGCGGTCCAACGCCCGAAGGCGTTCCCGTGAAAACAAGATCGCCGGGCTCCAATACCATCGACGCCGAGATGAACGCGATCACCTCGGGCACCGACCAGATCAGCTGGGAAATATCCGCATCCTGCTTGATGATGTCGTTCACCGACAGCCAGATGCGACCCGACGCCGGGTGACCGATCACATCGGCGGGCACCAGCGCGGAACACGGTGCGGACTTGTCGAAGGCCTTGCCCCATTCCCAGGGCTTTCCGCCATCTTTGGCGGCCTGCTGCAGATCACGTCGCGTCAGATCGATGCCGACACCATAACCGTACACCAGCGAGAGCGCTTCCGATTCAGGTACGTTGACGCCACGCCGTCCGATTGCCACGACAAGTTCGATTTCATAGTGAAGGTTTCGGGTCTGTGGCGGATAGGGAATCGACGTAGCACCACTGATCACCGCATCGGTTGGCTTCTGAAATATGAAAGGAGGTTCGCGCGTAGGATCTGCGCCCATTTCGCGCGCATGAGCCTCGTAGTTGCGGCCCACGCAGTACACCCGCCGCACTGGAAAGCGTGCCTCGGTGCCGCGGACGGGCAGCGAATTCGGTGATGGCGGATTAATGACGTAGTTCATGGGAGCATTGTAGTGGCGGTTGTCTGCCTGGGCGAGTTGGGCTAGCGACGTGCATCGATTTCGAGGGCATCTCCGACTCGCAGCACTCCGCCGACGCCACCCTCGAGTCGTGCGTTCCAACCGAAAGTCACACCACCGATGTTCTCGTCGAAGCGGAACTCTCGCAGCACCGGCAATGGACTCAAACCCTTCTGCCCTGTCAGTTGGTCAACCCCAGTCATGACGCAGCGCGTGCAGGCTTTGACCAGTTTGATGCGCAGTCCACCTACCCGCAATTGCCGAATGTGATCTTCCTGCCACGGCTTGGCACCGCTCAGCACGATGTTCGGCCTGAAGCGACTCATCGGCAGAGGCTCGGGAAGTCTGCGATTGAGATCATCAAGCGAGGCTTGGGTGCAAATGAGCAGCGGATACCCGTCAGCAAAGTGGTCAGACTCTCCGGCCACAATCCGTGCTGGTTCGCCAAGCACAGCACTCGCGAAGTCGGCCGCCGACTCGCCGGCGTCGATGGCATCGATCTGCCGCTTCCAGACCATCACACGTCGAAGATCGGTAGGCGATGATGCCATCAGAGCAGGCGTCTCGATGTGGATCGATCCTGCGTGAGGATGTTCGAGAGTGATGCCGTTGTCGTTGGGTACGGCACGCAGCAGGGCGAGCGTTCGGTGGCTGCGCTGCGTCACAAAGCGGCCGCTCGCCGTGACAAGCATCCATGCGCGATCGTGTTCCAGTCCGCGAGGTCCGAGACGGGATTGCTGCAGGTCGATCACACGGCCGGACTTCAGCGGGTAGACGTGAAGGGATTGAATTGCCAGTGAATCGTTATCCACCGCTACATCATAGCGAAGACACTGCGGTCATTGTCCGTCGTGCCGACAGCATTTCGGGTATGCTCGCGGCCGCATGCCGCTCTTTTTCTGGCGAATTCTCGGCTTCACAAGTGTCGGCATCGGCATGATCAACGCCTTTATTCCGTTGATGCCCACCACGGTATTCCTGCTGGTCGGCGCGTGGGCACTCAGCAAAGGCTCGCCGGAATGGCGCGCCAAACTCATCGCGCACCCTCGCTTCGGTCGTGCACTGCGCGACTGGGAAGACGGTAGACGCGTGAGCCGACGTGGGAAGCGTCTTGCTGCACTCGGCATGACCGTTGGCTGGGCTATCGTCGTTGTATGGCAAGGGATATCGCCATGGACCGTGGGCGTGGGTGTACTGCTCGCGGCCATTGCCACTTGGCTGTGGCGCAGACCCGAGCCTCGAACAGACGGTCAATGACCGTATAGCAATGACCATCGCGCAGGGCATCGACGACGCCATTGGACGGACACCGTTGATTCGACTCAACGGTCCGTCACGCTCGACCGGGTGCACGATCCTAGGCAAAGCGGAATTCATGAACCCCGGCGGCTCGGTCAAAGATCGAACAGCGCGCGGTTACCAGTCACTGATCGTGATGCCGGACAACCAATCGCCGGAAAAGTACGACGCCATCCGCGCGCTCGGTGCCACGCTGCACGTGGTCCCGGCCGTTCCATACGCCAACGACAATCACTACCAGAAGGTCGCCGCGCGACTTGCCCGAGAGATCCCGAACGCCATCTGGGCCGATCAGTTCGACAACACGGCCAACCGAGACGCCCACTATCTCTCCACGGGCGCCGAAATCTGGCAGGACACGGCGGGCGGCCTCGATGCCTTCGTCAGTTCGAGCGGCACGGGCGGCACACTGGGCGGCGTGTCGAGGTATCTTCGTGAGCGCAGCGCATCGGTGCGCATCGTGCTGGCCGATCCGCAAGGCAGTTCGCTCTACAACTGGATCTGCAAGGGCACGCTCGCCGCGGAAGGTCCGGGCTCCGTGACCGAAGGAATCGGCATCGGTCGCATCACGGCTAACCTTGCAGGCAGTCCGATTGATGCTGCCGTGCACGTGCCCGATACAACCGCTATCGCCGTCGTCCATCAACTGCTACGTGAAGAGGGGCTGTTTCTCGGTAGTGCGAGCGGCGTGAACGTCGCCGGAGCCATGCAAGTGGCGCGTCAACTCGGAGCGGGCCACACCATCGTGACGATCTTGTGTGACGGCGGACAAAAATATCAGTCGCGGTTGTACAACCCCGTGTGGCTTGAGGAAAAAGGCTTGGCCACGGCAGCTGCAACGCCCGCTTGGTAAGTCACTACCTCGGTCCTCGGCCATGACGGTTCGCCTCGCCGCGATCACCGACGCGCACGCACTCGCGGAGCTCGCCGAACACACCTTTCGCGAAGCCTTTGGCGCGATGAACTCGCCGGACGATATGGCCCTCCATTGTCGACAGAGTTATTCACCCGCTCAGCAGACCGCAGAAATTTTGGCTGGCGATCGGGCAACGCTGCTGTATGACACCGAGGCAGGACTCGCGGGTTACGCGCAGTTGCGCTGGGGCGCCGCTGCACCAGAATGCGTCACCGGCCCCACGCCGGGCGAAGTGCTGCGCTTCTATGTCCGCAGCGAGCATCATGGACACGGCGTTGCAACGGCACTGATGGATGCGGCGCTCGAACTACTCTCGCAGCGCGGCTGCCGCACAGCCTGGCTCGGAGTCTGGGAGCGGAACCCACGAGCGATCGCGTTCTATCGCAAACAAGGATTCGTTGCTGTCGGCGAACAGACCTTTGTCCTCGGCACCGACCATCAACGCGACAAGGTGTTCGTCAGGCCTTTGTAGTCAATCTCAGACCCAAGGCGCCGATCAACACGAGCGCAATGCAGGCGTACTGCACGATGCCGAGTTTCTCTTGGAACACGAACACACCCAGAGCCGTGGCCGCAACGATGCCAACCCCTGCCCAGATGGCGTAGACCACACCGACCGGTAAAGCCTTCATGGCTGGTGCGAGGGCTAGAAAACACCCGCAGTAGCACGCGATCGACAGCACGCCCCAGTGCCGCTTCTCGAAGCCGTCAGACAGCTTGAGCAAGAACGTGCCCGCGACCTCGAGCGTAATGGCGATAGCCAGGGCCAACCAAGCGTTCATGACGTACCGGACTCCTCATCGCGCGTACGCCCCGATGCGCTACGCGTGCACGAGCATGCGCTTGGCCAACATGCCGTGCAACCGCGCGATGCCACGCACCATGTGCATCGTCAGGGTGACCCAGACGAAACCTGCGACGGCATAAAGGAGCAGCATCAGCGGGTGGTTAGCGTCCTCATCCGACACGATTCCGCCCCACTGGATTTGCGTATCGCCCATCATTTCAAAACCGAGCAAGCGCAAGCCACCCGCCAGCGCCGCGAGCGTAAGACCGAGGCCTATCGCAAGCCCTGTCACCGTCAACGAAAAGTAGACGACGCCCAACGGCAGCATCAGTGCCTCGTACGCCAGCGTCGACCAGGTGCGCCACTCCTTGAGCATTGCCCCGATGCGTTGTAGCAGCGACGACTCGAGTGGCGGCGAGACGGGACGACGCGGCATACGCTCGCCGGTCATGGCTTCGACGATTCGCCCCTCGACGAGGGCCAGCAAACGGGCAGAACCGATGAAGGCAACGAAAAACGGTATGCCGATAATCAGAATCGACAGACCGAGCGACAGCGACAGTCCGATCGTGACGAAAGAGAAGTAGAAAATCCCGGTGAATAAGGCAAGCAAGCAATAAAAAAGCGCAGTCCAACTACGCACGTCGCCGTACACAGCAAAGAAACGACGCAGCACGCCCACCTGCGGCGCGCTTCCGACGGGGCTTGAGGGGATGCCGGCCTTCGGAGCTCTCGGCATCGCCATCGCGGCCTGCACGCGTGACTCGGTTTCACGGTAGGCGGCGGCCACCTCATCGGGCGCACCGTAGGAATTGACGATCTGCGCGATGGCGCCCGCCTCGTCGAGCTCGGAGCGCGCTGCGAGTTCAGCGCGCAGATGCTGCTCGGCATCGTAGAGAGCGTCCTGGATCAAGGCAGGATCCGCGCCATGCAACGCTTGACGTAGAGCTTGCAAATACGCGGCGATCGAGTTGGGTGTGGAAGCGTTCATTGCGCGGGTCCCGTAGCTGGGGCGGCCTGTTCGGCCGCACGAAGGAAGTGATCGACGAAATCGCGGGTGTGCGACCAGGTGGCCATCCATTCGGCCAGCACCGCCCGCCCCTCAGGCGTGATGCGGTAGTAGCGCCGTGGGGGCCCCGAGTAGGAGGGCACGATGCGACTGGCGAGCCAGCCCTCAGCGGCAAGCGACCTCAGCACGGGATAGATCGTGCCTTCCTTGAACAAGGGTTCGCCGCCCCCGGGGGGCAGCAAGCGCTTGGCGATGTCGTAGCCGTAGGCATCCTCGTCCGTAGCGGCCAGAACCGCCATCAGAACCAGGGCGACCAGACCTGAATTAAGGTCTTTCTGGAATTTCTTGGTATTCGCATCGCGCATAGTACTAGTGTGTAACCGATACTATGAACTTGTCAATAGTCGTTAGTAACTGCTACCTCAGCACCTCATCGCGACGAGGCCTACGTTGGCAACCGAGTGCTCATGATTCGCTCGACATAGCTCGGCGCGTTCCTCAACCGAGGATCGCCTCCCGCTCGTACAACCGCCCCGCGAACCAGCAGAGGATCCCGCCGATCAGCAGGCTCGCGCCCGCCGAGTACAGCACGTCGGGCATCGCCAACGCCTCACCACGCAACACTTTCATCATCAGGAAGTGCTGACTGAGTGAGGGCGTTGCCATCACGAGCGGCGAGGGCTCGATCCGCAGTATCCCGATGAACACCAGCGGCAGTGTCGGCGCGCTGATAGCGAAGGTCAGATAACTCTGCGCCTCACGAAAACTGCGGGTGAAGGAGGCCACTACGGTCAGCAGCCCCGCACCAAGCACGGCGAGTGGTGCCGACACGGCAAAGAGCTTGAGCGTGGTGAGTGGCCCCATCGACAGACTCATGCCGAACTCCTCAAGACGCACATAATTCAATGCGACCGCACAAGCCGTCAGCGTCAGTACCATGGAGATCAGCATGTACGCCATCGTCGCGGCAATCTTGCCGTAGATGAGATGTGGCCTTGGCATCGGCGCAGTCAGCAACGCTTCGAGTGAACCGCGCTCACGCTCACCTGCCGTGGCGTCGATGGCCAGATACATGCCGCCGAACAGCATGGCGAAAATTGCGAGGTAACTAAGCGCGCCCAATGCGAACGTTGCGCGACTCGCCGGCGTCGACACGTCAATGTCATGGATCACCAACGGCATCGTGCTGATCGGATCAACCCCACGCAGCATGAGCCGCGTCTGCGACACCTGCCGACCGTAGGCCCGTATGGCCTGCGCAACCCGATCGGCACTGGCATCACCCCCGAACTGATCGGAACTGTCCGCAAAGATCTCTACGGCTGCAGGCTCTGAACGCGCCCACCTCTCGCCGAAGTCCGCCGGAATTCGCAGCGCCACCGTAATTTCGCGGGCGGCGATCGCCTCGCGAATTTGCGCCTCGTCGAGTTTGCGAGGCTCGGCCGTGATGCCTTTGGATTCGAGCATTGCGATGAGAGTAGGCGCATGCTCTGCACCGACCACGGGTAGCGTCATCGGCTTGTCGAAAGTCGCCTCGCCGCGCGATACCGACAACTGCAACAGGGCAGCGAGCATCAGCGGCCCAAGCACTGGCCCGAACACCAGCGCAGAGAGCAAGATGCGCCGATCACGCAGGTTTTCAATGAACTCCTTGCGGAACACCGTGAATATACCGCGCATCAGCTCAACCCCTCTGCCGTACCGATCAGCTTCACGAACGCATCTTCGAGCGTGGCTTCACCGGCTTGTGAGCGTAGTGCCTCGACCGTGCCGCTCGCAGCCACACGCCCCTGTGCAATCACCACCACTTCGTCGCAGAGCAGTGCCACCTCCTGCATGACGTGACTCGAGAACAGGATGCAATGCCCCTGCTCGCGTAAGCGGGTGAGCAGTGCCCGAAGGTTGCGCACGGCCATGACATCGAGACCATTGGTGGGTTCGTCGAGAATCAGATTGCGCGGGCTGTGGACGAGCGCGCGTGCCAAAGCGGTCTTGAGTCGTTGCCCCTGTGAGAACCCCTTGGTCTTGCGATCAAGAAACTCCCCGATCTCGAGCAGTGCAGCAAGCTCGGCAACTCGCGCCCGCGCCTGCTGGCGGTCGATGCCGTGAAGTTCCGCGAAATAGAGAATGTTCTCGCGCGCAGTCAATTGCGGATAGAGGCCACTCGAGTGCGACAGTACACCAATGCGCCGACGTACCTCGATGGACGCTGAAGTGGCGGATTGACCATCGACCAACGCGTCACCGGAATCAGGGCGGAGTAAGGTGGCGAGCATTCGCAGCGTCGTCGACTTGCCGGCACCGTTCGGCCCAAGCAAACCGGTGATTCGCCCATCGGGTGCGGAGAAACTGACCGACCGTACGGCTTCGACGGTGCCGAAACGCTTGCTGAGTGCATTGACGGTAATCATGGCGCAGGCCCCGCAAGCGAAATCCAGAACGGTGGTTGCATTCGTCGATCGAGGCAGCTTGCATCGAGCGCCTTCGCGTCGGTGTTGGCGAAGAAGTCGGCAAGTACACGGTCCATGCAGGGTATTGCCAGTTGCCCGTGACCCGCGCCCTGCAACGTCAAGTGTCTCGAGTTGCGAAGGCCCCGGGCTACCCGTTCGGCGTCGGCGGGCGGCGTCACGGGATCCAGCGTGCCCGAGAGCAACAAGGTCGGCACAGTGCTGACGAGCGGCTGGAAGAAATCGGCATCCACGCGGCCACGGGGCCAGTTCCTGCACAGCATCGGCAATGCATCCACGAAGCCAGTGCCGATATAGGTGGCCGACAGAGCGGCGCGGTCCACGGCCACGCCATCGAAACGGGGCACGTCCTCACTGCACACCACGGAGTTATGCATGCCCATCGCCAGCATCTCCTGCACGCTTTCGCTTGTCAGCAAAAAGAGCGTGGCGATCGGCCGGTAATCGCCACGCGCAGCCTCGCTGACGACCAGCGGCAGCATCGCCGCAAAGTGCGGGTCGTAGCTGCCGAATCTCAGCACCACGGAGAGCTGCTCGGCACCGAAATCAAGGGACGTCAGCGTCGCAGTGCGCGGGTGGGCGACTTGGACCGCCTGGGGGCTACGCTGCAGACGCGCCCGCAAGTCCCGAGTCTTCGCTGCCATATCGCCGAACGCCTTGCGGCAGACTGCATCGTCAGCACAGCGCTTCCAGATGCCATCCAGTGCCTGCTGCGCATCGATGGCCATGCGAGGGCCAAGTACCGTCTGCGGAGCGACCACGCCATCAAGCACCATGCTCCGCACACGTGAGGGATATTTCCTCGCATAGTGCTGTGCGACGCGCGTGCCGTAGGAGCCCGCGTAGAGATTGAGCGTCTCATAGCCGAGCAGGGATCTCACCGCCTCGAGATCGGCGACCGCACGACTCGTGGTGTAAGCACCCAGATCGTTTTTTGCTGATAAGCGTTCAAGACACTGCTCGCCGAGGCGCAGGAATGCGGCGGCGTCAGACATCGAACCGCTGCGATCGGCACCACTCTCAACATCGCAGGTCAGGGCATTGGAGCGCCCCGTGCCACGCTGATCGAGCAATAAAATGTCTCGTTGCCTGCCGGCCCGCTCGAACGCAAAGGAGGTCGCGGTGAAGGCCAGCTGCGCACCCTGACCGGGGCCGCCGGCCAACAGCACGATCGGATCGCTTTGCTTACGTTGGTTGATCGCGGGTATCCGGGCGACGGACAGCGTGATCCGCCGTCCACCGGGTTTATCGCTCTCAGGAATGCTGATTTCCGCGCACTCCGCCTCGATCGAGCTGAGTTGCATGGAGTCGGTCAGCCGGCATTTGGCAAAGGGCTTGGCGAGTTGGGCCCCGCCGACCGCTGCCGCAGCGGGCACCGACGCAAAAGAACCCACCAGCACGATGGCAAAAAGGATCACTCGAATCATCATTCTCGGCACCCCGTAATTGGGCGGGTGAGTGTCGACGTATGATGAATGCTATATCCTATTTATGCTATGTGTCAAATACTGATGGCTGAGGCTCGCACTACTCGAAGGCCTGCCGATAGAACTGCCAGTACCGATCCCCCAATGCCTGCATGATCCCGAGAGGGTCATGGCCGACACCCTCGACGACGATCCACTCGTGCGGGATGCGGCGCTCGGTCAGATGGTCATGGAAGTCCACGTTATTGCTCAGCGTCTCATCCAAGCTCCCAATGACCATGCGCACTCGCGAACCCCGCGCGATCGTTGCAGCGTTCTCGATCGCCTGCTGTCGTGGACTCACCGCCGTGAAGTAGTCGCGATCACCGCCGTAGACCTGCTGCAGGAGATCGGCCGCGGTTCGCCCACTCGCTCGCGGTGTTCGTGTCAACGTCGGCTGCAACGGCCCGGCACCGACAATCGAGACCGAGGCAAAGATGTCCGGAAACTTGAAACCGAGACGTGCCGCGCCATAACCCCCCATGCTGAAGCCATCGAGCATGCGCCCGTTGCGGGTGGCGATCGTGCGATAACGGGCGTCGATGTGCGGCACGAGTTCGCGGACGATGAGCGTTTCCATCGGCACGGAACCATCTTTCCAGTCGACGTACATGCCAAGCCGCAAGCCATTGACGAATACCACCATGAACGGTGGTGCCTGACCCGCCTGAATCGCCCTATCCACTTGCCGCGCCAACGGAGCAATCCCGCGCAGCCCACCGCCCGAGCCGTGCAGCCAATAGACAACGGGGAAACGGCGGTCGGGCTCGGCCTCGTACGCTGCAGGTCGGTACAAGTGGTAGCTGACGCGTGTCGCAGCGACGCCGCTGTCGAACGTGTGGTACGTGACTCGAGGCGCCTCAACGACGGGCGTCAACCAATCTGAGCCGGCGGACGAAGATGCGCCAGCAGCAGACTCAGCAGTTGCGGATGTTGGCAGGGTACTCAACGCACCAACGAGCAATATACCGACGCGCAACACACAGAAAGCGCTGTTTACCATCACGAAGCGACCTCCGGGAAATTCACTGTCGACTCGCCCTGAAGAAATACTAAACGACATCGGCCAACTCGGCATCACGAGGTACGGTCTATCCGGCCTACTCGATTCCCGGTAGGCTGCTCGCGCAGTTAAGTTGGAGCATTTGAGATGAAAGATTTATTTTCGGTAGCTGGTAAGACCGTGCTCGTCACGGGCGGCGCGCGCGGCATCGGCGAGATGAGCGCAGCCTGGTTTCGCGCCAACGGCGCCAAGGTCTATCTCAGTGCACGAAAGGCGGATCGCTGCATCGCCACGGCCGATCGTTTGGCTCACGAGCATGGCGGACAGTGTGTCGCTCTCCCGGCTGATCTGTCGCAAGTCGAGGGCGTCAATGCACTGGCGGCCGCCCTCGCCGCTCGCGAGGCGAGACTCGATGTACTCGTCAACAATGCGGGTGCGTCATGGGGAGCCCGGCTCGGCGAGTTTCCAGAAGCAGGCTGGGACAAGGTGATGGACACCAACGTCAAAGGTGTCTTTTTCCTCACGCAGGCGTTACTGCCGATGCTGCGTGCGGCAGGGACCGCCGAGTCCCCCTCGCGTGTGATCAATATTGGGTCGGTCGATGGCATCGGCACGCCGACGTTCGATACGTATTCTTATGGGCCCTCCAAGGCCGCACTGCACCACCTCACGCGCATGTTGGCCGCGCGTCTCGTGCGTGAACACATTCTGGTCAATGCCATCGCTCCGGGCCCATTCCCGACGTGGATGCTCAGCACAGGGGTCGGTTTCGGCGGCAAGGTCGAGGGCGATGGTGTCGATTGGAACGCCGTAGGTCGCACCAATCCGCGAGGCCGAGTGGGTACGCCCGAGGACATCGCAGGCGTAGCGATGTTCCTCGCCTCACGCGCAGGCGCGTACACAGTGGGTGAAATCGTTACCTGCGATGGCGGGTTGTTGGTCGCCCGCTAAGATTCAGCGCGGGGGGGATCATCAAAGCGTGTTGAGCGGAATCTTGAGGTAGGCCGTACCGTTGGCTTCCTTCGGAGGCATCTCGCCCGCGCGGATGTTGACCTGTACCGAGGGCAAGATGAGCAGCGGCATCTCCAAGGTCGCATCACGCTGCGTTCTCATCTTGACGAAGGCAGCCTCATCGACGCCGTCGTTCACATGGATGTTGTGCGCGCGTTCCTCGGCGACCGTGGTCTCGTACGCGATAGTCCGCGATTGAGGCGGATAATCGTGACACATGAACAGGCGCGTAGTTGGCGGCAAGCTCAATAGCTTGCGGACGGACGCGTAAAGAGTCCGGGCGTCTCCACCCGGAAAGTCGCAGCGGGCAGAACCCACGTCGGGCATGAACAGGGTGTCGCCCACGAAGACCGCATCGCCAATGTGGTACGCGACGCAGGCCGGAGTGTGACCTGGCACGGCCATGACCCTCACCTGCAGCGCACCGATCCGAAACTCGTCGCCGTCATCAAACAACGCGTCGAACTGTGAGCCGTCGGTCGGGAATTCAGGTTCGAGGTTGAAGACGCCTTTGAACACTTCCTGAACCAGACTGATCTTGCTGCCGATCGCCGTTTTTCCACCGAGTCGCTGTTTCAGATACGGCGCAGCAGTCAGATGATCGGCATGGGCGTGAGTTTCGAGGATCCACTCGACCTGCAACGCCTGCTCCGTGACGTAGGCAATCACCTTATCCGCAGAGGTGGTACGGGTTCGGCCAGACTTGGGATCGTAGTCGAGCACCGAATCGATGATGGCGCAGCCCGTACCGGGCCCGTTGTGCACCACGTAGGTCAGCGTCCAAGTCGCGGGGTCGAAAATGGCGTGCACTTGAGGGTTCGACGCTAAGGGGGCCATACGAGACTCCAGGTCCGTGATGATCATTCGTTATGTTGATTAATATATTATTAATAAATATACTGTGTCAACGTTGTGATTGGAGCGCCTGATATGGCGAATCATTCGATGTCTGTCCCCACCCTTGACCTAGCCGAGATGCAGTCCGCCGCCGCGCGCGCCTGCGAGCTGATGAAGGTGCTGGCCAACCCTGATCGGCTGCTGATCCTGTGCCAGCTATCGCAGCAGGAGATGTGTGTGGGCGATCTCGAAGAACACCTCGGCATCGTTCAGCCGACTTTGTCCCAACAACTCACGGTGCTGCGCAATGCGGAACTCGTCAGCACTCGACGCGACGGCAAGAACATCTACTACAGCCTCACGAGCTCTCCGGCCGTGGCCGTGATCCAAACGCTGTACAAGCAATACTGCATAGACACAGCCACTCCGATGTCTAAAAGGAGTAAACGATGATCATTGACTGGATCAACTTCACGCCGTGGTCCGCTTTGGCCGGAGGCATTCTCCTCGGCCTCGCCTCAGCGGCGTTCATACTGCTCAACGGTCGCGTCCTTGGCATCAGCGGAATTTTGGGCGGATTGCTCGTGCCACGGCGCAGCGACGCCAGTTGGCGAGTGTTCTTCCTCATGGGGCTGCTACTCGCGCCCGTCACATTGGCACTGCTCGCGCCGACATTGATCGCCACACCACGCATCGAGGCGAGCAACGCCGCCATCGTCGCTGCGGGGCTACTCGTGGGTCTCGGCACCCGCTATGGCTCCGGATGCACCAGCGGACACGGAGTTTGCGGGCTGTCGCGACTGTCGCCGCGATCGATGGTGGCCACGCTCGCGTTCATGGCGTCGGGCTTTCTCACCGTTTATGTCATTCGTCACCTGATCTGATCACTCGGTGCACCACATGAACCGTATTGCGGAATTTGCTGTCGGCTTGCTGTTTGGCTGGGGGTTACTGGTATCCGGTATGACTGACCCGGGGAAGGTATTGGCGTTTCTCGATCTGGCGGGAGCCTGGGATCCGTCTCTGACCTTCGTGATGGGCGGAGCAATACTCGTCGGTCTGCTCGGCTTCACGCTTGCAAAGAAGCGCACCCGTAGTTTTCTCGGTGCCGCGATGCACCTACCCACAGCGCGAGACATCGACCGACGACTAATCCTCGGGTCACTGACCTTTGGTGCGGGCTGGGGACTCGCCGGGTTTTGTCCGGGTCCCGCACTTGTTGCCATGGGCGCCGGGATTCCCAAGGCCGCTCTATTCGTAGTGTCGATGATCGCCGGCATGCTGCTATTCGAGTTGTTCGAAAGGCAGCGTCGCGCCCGCGCCCAATAAAAAACGGCGGCGCTTTCGCGCCGCCGTTGCTCTGGCCTACACAGAGCTGGCCTACACTAGAGTGAAGGTCGGTCAGAGGCGATCGAGGTTCATCACCTTGTCCCAGGCATTGACGAAGTCCTTCACGAACTTGTCCTTGCCATCGTCCGCAGCGTAGACCTCTGCCACGGCACGCAACTCGGAATTCGATCCGAACACGAGATCCACAGGCGTAGCCGTCCACTGGGTCTTGCCGGTGTCCCGGTCCACGCCTTCATAGACGCCTTCGCCGGCTGGCGATTTGCGCCATGACGTCTTCATATCCAGCAAATTGACGAAGAAGTCGTTGGAGAGCGTGCCCGGACGGGTCGTCAACACTCCATGCCGCGACTGCGCGTGATTGGCCCCGAGAGAGCGCATTCCGCCGACCAGTGCCGTCATCTCGGGCACCGTGAGAGTCAACAGGTTAGCGCGATCCACGAGAGCCTCAGCCGGCGAGAGATAGTTGCCCTGGCCGTAGAAGTTGCGGAAGCCATCCGCAGTCGGTTCGAGCGGCCGGAACGAGGCCACATCCGTCTGCGCCTGCAAGGCGTCCATGCGTCCCGGCGTGAAAGGCACCGTAACGTCGATACCTGCGCGCTTGGCCGCCTGCTCGATGGCCACCACTCCGCCCAGCACGATGACATCGGCCAACGAGACTTTCTTGCCGCCCTTTTGAGCGCGATTGAACTCCTGCTGGATGCCCTCGAGTTGCTTCAGCACCTTCGCTAACTCTGCCGGATCATTGACAGCCCAGGTGTTCTGCGGGTCGAGTCGAACCCGAGCCCCGTTTGCACCGCCGCGCATGTCCGTGCCACGGAAGGTGGACGCCGACGCCCACGCGGTGCGGACGAGCTCCGCCGTACCGAGTCCAGACGCAGCGATCCGCGACTTCAACTGGGCGATGTCGCCCGAGTCGACGAGCGGGTGATTCAATGCCGGAATCGGGTCTTGCCACACCAGCACCTCCGACGGCACCTGCGAACCCAAGTAGCGCGTACGCGGACCGAGATCCCGGTGCGTCAGCTTGAACCACGCGCGAGCAAACGCATCGGCGTACTGGTCGGGGTTCTTACGGAATCGCTCAGCGATCTTGCGATATTCCGGATCGAACTTCATCGACAGATCGGTGGTGAACATGATCGGCGGGTGACGCTTGGTTGGGTCGTGAGCGTCGGGCACCAGATTCCAGGCACCCTTGTCCGTCGGCACCCACTGAATCGCACCACCCGGGCTGCGCGCCTGCTCCCACTCAAACGTAAACAAATTGTCGAGGTACTGAGTCGTCCAGGCGATCGGGTTGGCCGACCATGCACCCTCGAGCCCACTCGTCACCGTGTCGGCGCCCTTGCCGGTGCCGCACTTGTTCTTCCAGCCAAACCCTTGCTCTTCGACCCCTGCCGCTGCGGGCTCCGCACCGACACACTTAGACGGGCCGTGTGCGCCGTGTGCCTTGCCGAAGGTGTGTCCGCCGGCAATCAACGCCACGGTTTCCTCGTCGTTCATCGCCATGCGGCCGAAGGTTTCGCGAATATCACGCGCGGCGGCAAGAGGATCCGGCTTGCCATTAGGACCTTCCGGATTCACGTAGATGAGACCCATCTGCACTGCGGCAAGCGGGTTCTGCAACTTACGGTCGCCGCTGTGACGCTCGTCTGCGAGAAACTTACCCTCGGGGCCCCAATAGGTGATGTCGGCTTCCCAGTCATCTTCACGACCGCCAGCAAAGCCAAACGTTTTGAAGCCCATCGACTCGAGCGCGACGTTACCCGTCAGCACCATCAGATCGGCCCAGGACAACGCCCGACCATACTTTTGCTTCACTGGCCACAACAGGCGGCGAGCCTTGTCGAGGTTGACGTTATCGGGCCAGCTGTTGAGCGGCTCAAACCGCATCTGCCCGCCGTCAGCGCCGCCACGACCGTCACCGAGACGGTACGTCCCTGCACTGTGCCACGCCATGCGGATGAAGAACGGGCCGTAATGGCCATAGTCCGCCGGCCACCACGGCTGCGAGGACTTCATCAACGCCTCGATGTCTTTCTTCACGGCGTTGAGATCGAGCTTCTTGAACTCTTCGGCGTAATTGAAGGAATCGCCCATCGGGTTCGACTCCGAGCCGTGCTGACGCAAGGGCCGAAGATCGAGCTTATCGGGCCACCAGAACTGGTTCGACGTCGGCTTACCCGCAGCCTCAGTCGGCGCAGCGTGCATCGCTGCAGCACTGACCAACGCCGCCGTAGCGACCATCGTTAACATGGATCGACGCATTGATTTCCCTCCTCGGGGTTTTTCCAATTGGGGGAGCATGCGCCGGCTGCAAAGGGCCGTTAAATGGATAGTTTCGATGCCTCTGATCGACCAGACCTATCGAGGGCCGGATAATCCGCCGGCGGCCGAAGGAGGGCTCTAACGGGTCATTGCAACACCGATCACCGCGTTCCCATCGACGTCCAACTCCGGCCACACCACGATCGCGGTCTTGCCATCGCTCGCTGCTCGCGGGAACCCGGTGGACCGTCCTCGCAGCGCGGGCTCAGCGATCGAGAGGCCTGCTTCCACGCGTCCATCGGGGTGCACGTATGCATAGTCGACGGCAGGACGGTCACGAGCGCGGCTGATCCAAGTCAGCAGGAAACCGTCCTGCCATGCAACGGCATCGACCCGACCTGAAGGCATCTGCGTTAACGGCAGTGTGCGCATCTGCGGTTTGTCTAAGAGAGCCCTCGGTGAGTCCGCAAGCACATAGCGCAAGGTCATTTTGTCATCCGTGACGGTCGGCCAAAAAATCAAACCGCGCTCACCGTTGGCGGCGATGGCCGGTCCATTGACAGGACAGCCTTCGATTTTCCACTGGTCGTCATGTACAACGGATGGCGCTTCCCATCGCCCCGAGGAATTGATGGCAACCGAAATATCGCGGATCTCCGCATCTGTTCGGTCGCGATACACGATCAATTTTTTCTCATTCCAGCGCGCCATATCCGTCTGGCAGCAGCTGCAGGTTCGATTGTCGATCTCGTATTCACGGGTGATGTTTCCCGCGCGATCGATAACTGCCGAACGCAAGGTCATCGGCGAACTTTCATGGTCGTGGGCCGCATGTGACGTCGAGCCACCCGATGCGCCTGCAGCGAGTCGTCCATCGAGCCAAGACATCAGCACGCGATCCTCACCGTCGGCGATCATCGACACGAAGCCATGCTGCGTCTTGGTGCCATCGCGGTGCGGCGACATCGGTGAGGACCATGTCTTGCCGCGATCGATGGAGCGGACGACTCGGATGTCGTACCCCTCCGGCATATCTAGATCGTTTCGCTCAAGCCAAAATGCGACCCAATCGCCGTTGTCGAGAACGACGAGAGCCGGGATGTCCGCCCAGTTCACGAACCAGTTCGAGCCCTTAGAGATCACGCCCTGCCCCGTCGGGCGCCCCTTTAAGTCGAGGGTCATCCAGTTCAGCGATGTCACGTCCTGCCGCGTGCTCTGCCAGGTCATCAGGAACCCGTGACCGCGCTCGGTGACGACGTTCGGTTGTCCGCCAGACGGCGCCTCAGCTCGCAGGATCCGCGCGAAGGTCGGCACGGAGTCGGCCCGAACCAGCGCAACCAAGCCGAATGATGACAGCAGCACCCAGATCCACTTACGCACGGCCTATCCTAGCACCCTTGACGGAGGCGATTAGGCCGCGCAGCCTCGCCATAAGACGATTCAGTACGGGGGACAAGCAATGAAACCAAAAATCACTTTAACGGTCGTGTGGTTGGCACTGTTCAGCCTCGCGGGTCACTCAGCAACGCTCGGTATCTCGCCCGAGGGACAAAAAGCCGCAGCGCCTGACATCGCAGTCAACTCAAAAGGCGACATCGCAGTGCTGTGGGTCGACCGATCGCCGCAGGAAATGTCGGGTGGCGCGCAAAGCCATGACCGTCATATCGCCGTCACGGATGTTTACGTGGCGATCTCCAAGGATGGCGGTGTCAGTTTCGCTGCTCCAGTAAAAGTTAATCTGTCGGCCGGTGCCGTTTGGGGGCAACAGGTCAGCCGGCCTCGCGTCGTCGGCACGCCCAACGGTACGTGGCACGTGTCTTACGCCGCCAACGACCTTCATCCGGCATTGAAGAAGACCGTACTCACGACTCACTACACCCGCTCCACCGATGGTGGTCGTTCCTTTGAGGCTCCGAAGCGGTTGTCTGCAATAACCGATCAAGACATGAGCGGCGTCATCCACGGTGGCTTCGCGAGTGCTGCCGCGTTCGGAACCATTGCTGCTGCACCGGATGGCAGTGTGCATGTCTATTGGATCGATACTCGTCATATGCAACCTGACAGTGACTCCGGCGCTCTCTACAGCGCCTTGTCACGAGACGACGGCAAGACGTTTTCAATCGAGAAGCAATTGGTCGACACGAGCGTGTGTCCCTGCTGTCAGCTCACGGCGGTGGCCAATTCGAAGTCGGAGATTTTGTTGGGATCCAGGCGAGTCGAAAAAGACAGCTTTCGACCCGCGACCGTCATGACGCTCTCGAGCAAGGACACTGCGGTCCATGATCGACAGCCGATCGGCGGCGCACCATGGCAAATCGCCGGGTGCCCATTGAAGCCCACCGTCGTCGCTGTGCATGACAAGCATGTGTTCGCTGCGGTTCATAACGGCGGCGAGGAGACGCCCGGAGTCATTTTTTCCGTATCGAGCGATGCGGGGAAATCCTTCAAGGCTCAGGGCGTCGTTCATCCGGCCGCAGCGGTCTCGGATGCACCGACGATTGCAGTAAACGACTCTCGAGTCTTGCTGGCGTGGCACGCGAAGGTGGCGGGCGGCCCGCGACGCGTTTACTACCGTTTCTATAGTCCCTCCGGCGATCCCGTGGGAGAGATTCAGGAACTTGATTCACCCCCGGGCCTTGCCCAGAACCCCGTGGCTACCGTGAGATCGGACGGCAATTTTCAGCTCATCTGGCAGCAAGCAGATCGAGTGTGGGCGACAACGGTTCCTGGGCGTTAATGCGCTTCAATGTTTCCAATGCGGCTGCATGGGCGATGGCCTTGCTCCTGTATCAGGGAGCCGCCGCCCCTGCCGCCGAGAACCGCGTCGCACCGGGCACGTTTGAACTGACCGCAGTCAGCCCGCCATCGATGGCGGCTCAGAGCCCGGATCTCGCGATTGGACCCGACGGCTCGATCAACATCGTATGGCTCGGCGAGAACACGGCGCCACCCAATGCAGCCCAGATCGCGGCTCGAGGGCACTCCCACGACTCATCGACCAATCTCTACTTTGCACGATCAACCGACGGCGGACGAACGTTCTCCGCACCTCAACAAGTCAATCGGGGCAAAGGTGACGTCTGGGGATTCTCGATCAGCAAGCCGCGTATCGCGATCAGTCACGGCGGGGTCATTCACATCCTCTATCCCGGCAACGCGCGCAACGCCACCACCGGCGAAAACGAAACGGTAGCGCTGTACGCCCGGGCGACGAGCGACCGCCTGGTCTTCGAAACGCCGCGTCGACTCAACGTCGATGCACTGACGGATGCGCTCACCAAAGATGACGGTGGCAGCTTCGCGACGATCATTACCGGTCCGCAGCAGCAGGTGTACGCAGCATGGATTGACACGAGAACCATGACGAGCGGCGAAACCGCACGCGCTGCATTGACGATCTCGCACGACGACGGCAAGACCTTCTCACCGGACTTCGAAATCCTCCCGTCGATGGTATGTCCCTGCTGCCAACTGTCGTCCGCTGTCGACTCGCAAGGGCGGTTAGCCCTCGGCATACGACTCGTCGATGGAAAATATCGCGACAATGAAATCGTCGTGTTCTCCGATCAGGGCCGCCGCCTCGACTCTCGTCGTCGCGTGGCCGGTGCGCGCTGGGAATTGGAGGGTTGTCCACGAAAGCCTACGGCGATCGCCGTACGAGATAACCAGTGGGCGACCGCGTTTTACGCTGGCGCGGAGCGCCCTGATGGCGTGTACACGGCCTGGTCCAACGATGGCGGCAATACCTGGTCTGTGCCGCGCGCCTTGCACCCCGAGGCGACGCGATCCGATGCGCCCACGTTGGTCTTCGGAGGTCGTCGACTTTTCGTGGTGTGGCAGGCACGACTCGATGCCGGCGACTATCGCCTGTTCGCCAGTGTCTCCGACGACGGTGGACAAAATTTTTCCGAACCGACGATCCTGCAGATTCCTGTGGGCGTCGCACGGCTGCCTACGATCGCAGCCCACACCGATGGATCGATCCAAGTCGCATGGCAGCAGGATCGCTCCATCATGACGCTGCGCTGGCGCCCGTAATGCCCACTTGATGGTGGGTCAGGGTGCCTTCGGGCGCGGACTCCAGTTGGTGAGACTGACGCCGAGTAGTGCGATCAAACCGCCAACCACCATCGACGCGAGTAATGCCTCATTGAGGAGCCACGTGCCGAGCAACACGCCAAAAACGGGAACGAGGTTGTTGAACACGGACGCCCGCGCCGGCCCTAGCTTGGCCAAACCCTGCGCATACCAGACGAAGGCCAGAGCGGTACCCCCGGCGCCGAGATAAAGAATTGATGCCCAGGCCTCGACCGTCACGGCACCCAGACTCCAGTCGGACCACTCAAGAGGGAAGCCAACCGACAGCAGCGCAGCGGCCCAGAGTGTCGTGATGGTCGTCAGTGCGAGCGCCGACGGCGCCCGATCACCCGCCAAAGCGTACCGGCTGATAATCGTATAAACGGCCCAGCATAGCGCACCCCCCAGCATCAGCGCCTCGCCGCGACCGACGCGCTGGAACAGCACCGAGAGATCGCCCTTTGCAAGCACGGTGCACACGCCGGTCAGCGCGAGCAGGATTCCCAGCCACCGGTGCCAGGCCAACCGCTCGCGGAACACCAACGCCATGGCAACGGCCGTCATGATCGGATTGAGCGCTACCACGAGTGCTGTTCGACTTGCGGGAATCAGCTCGAGCGCGCCGAGGAACAACAGGTTGTAGGTTACGAGGCCGACGAGGGCGAGTGCTGCGCTGTAGTACCAATCGCGGCGGCGCAGCTCCGGCCAGCCGCGCTCGACCCAGAGCATGATCGGTAACAATACCGCCGCCGCTGCCCAGAACCGCAGTGCCGCCAGCGTGAAGTGCGGCATCTGTGGCGCTGCCACCCTCCCGGCAATGAAGGTGCCGCCCCACAAGGCCGCGACGCCGACGAGTCGTAAGTAGGTGACAGATTCGCGCATCAACGTATTGTCAGTCTTTGACTAATCGCCGACTTAATCCAAGCCAACCGACAGCTAATGCAAGATGCAGAATATCCGCAGGCTGCAAGGCGGTGGCAGGCGATATCTTTGCCGCGAAGCACAGCAGGCCCACTAGCATGATGACTGCCGAAATTACACCAAGTCTGAAACTCTGACTCCAGCAAGCATACGCAACGCCGGACACGGACAGCACCGCACACGCGTCGAGATATAACCGAGATCCGGTAGACATCACGATGAGCGCGCCCAGTATCGCCAAGACCGAAATCATGAGTGCCGATGCCCGCCATTCGCGAATCACGCGCCATCGGGTGAAGCAGACCGAAATGGCCATCGCCGGGAACGCCGCGACCCCGGCGATCATCGAGATCAGCCTGTGCGGCGCTTCTTCAGCGTAAACACCGGAAAATCGCAGCACACCAAGCAACGCGGCGGCGGAAAACAAGCCGGCGGCAACTCTAAACAACGGCGACTGTGTGGAGTTCAGTGCCACATAAGCGGTTACAACAAAAAGCACCGCATCGGTAATTGCGAGGGTATTAACGAGTCGACCCCGTCATCTCAGGACGCATCCAGAGTCGCCCGATGAAACTGAAGAACGCAAGCATCACAGCCGAGTAGAGCAAGTTTTGCTCCAGCGAAAGCCTTGCGTCGATGACGTACAGCGTCAACAGCATGCACACACCGACTAAGGTTGAAATCCCGCCGATCAGTTTCATCTGCGCCGTGTATGGAGTCGCAAAGGGCACGAACTTCGCCGCATCAAAGGGCTTCTCCTGCACGGCCTCGAGCTGCAGCGGTCCTCGAGGTGGACCAAAGATATGCATGAACCTATCACGCCAGGATCGCGCAGTGCGGACGAGGCGCCCGATAACGAAGTAATGCTGAACGTTCGCCCAGACGGGGTCCCAACTATTCAGCGGCTTGCGGATCCCGTAGATGATCTTTTCGTCAGCTCGCTCATCGGCATAAGTCCCAAACAGCTGATCCCAAAGACTGAAGATACCGCCGTAGTTTTTGTCGATGCAGTAATCGTTCTGGCCGTGATGCACACGGTGATTGGAGGGTGTCACGAGAAAGCGCTCCAGGATCCCCAGGCGACCAACCAGCTGGGTGTGCACCCAGTACTGGTACAGAAGGTCGATCAGAGCGACGACAACGAACACCTTCGTCGGGATGCCCAGAACGGCCAGTGGCAGATAGAACGCCCACTTGAAATAAAACCCGGTGGCGGACTGTCGCAGCGCAGTGGCGAGGTTGAAATCTTCGCTGCTGTGGTGGATGACATGGGAAGCCCAGAAAAGATTGATCTCGTGTCCCGCGCGGTGCACCCAGTAGTAGCAAAAGTCGTAGAGCACGAGCGCGAGAAGCCAGGTCCATAGACTTCCGGAGTCCCAGGTGAACAGGCCAAACTGCCCAACGAGCAGGGAGTACATGTAGACGCTGAAGGCACCACCCATCACGTTGATGAACTGGCTGACCAGCCCCGCGTTGAGCGAGGTGACCGTGTCCTGGAAGCGATACAAATCCCGTCCCCGCATTCTCGCGACGCAGTATTCGGTTGCGATCATCACGAAAAAAATCGGCACAATGTAAAAGTATGGGCTCATCGAAGATCGATACTAAAGGGATCGATACGGTGAGTCCATCGACGCACGACTAATCCCAGGCCGCGTATTTGATGTGCACGCAGCTTAGAGACGCTGACCCTCTACCCTCAGTCGACGAGCGCATCGGCGCGAAGGCCGGCGCGCTCCAGATGGATTGGAAGTACCCGCCCATACAACTGGCGAGTGCGCTCGGGACTGCCCACCATTCCAGGCTCTTCGACGTAGCTGAAGATCGCCACATAGCGCGTACGGGATCCAGCCAAAGGCGCCACTCGATGTAGCGAGTAGCGCCCCTTGAAGATCTGCAGATCGCCAGGCTCCAGGCGCAACGTGCGGATGAGTGACGGGTCGCCATCAAGCACGCGTGCCACACCATCGTAGTTCTCGTCGGTGGGCGTACGCAGGTAGGGGCTGTACTCGAAGTCTCCACCGTGCTGAGCATTCTGGATCGCAAGCGTTACCGTGTAGTTGTTGGTATCGAAGTGCCACGGGAAACCACCGCCCTCTTCCGCCAAATTCACGATGACATCGGCCAGCGGATCGGCATAACGATGGAAGCGCGCTTCACCGAGAGCCTCTTGGATAAATGGAGCAAAAGCGGGCCACTCGTATAGCGCACGCAAGAGACTGTCGTCACCGAAATGATCCGCAGGGACGAACGCGTTCGAACGGTCGTAAAACCGACGTAGCGGATGCGCCGCTGGCAGGTCGTCACGGTCAGCAGTGAAGTACGGATTGGTACGGTTGAAGTTACGGTGGCCATACGGGGCCGTGCGATCGCACTCGGCCACGAAGGTTGGCAGGTGCTCAGCGCGGATAAAGCCCTTCAATACGGCGCAACCAACCGAGTCGATTGCTGCGCGCGCCTCAGCGATGAGGGCATCGCGACGCTGCCCTGACTGGTTGATTGGGTATCGATCAAGATCAATCAAGTCGTTGGCGTTCGGCTGCATGGCACTCCCCAATGCCGAATGAGTGTAAGCCGACCCGCAGGGGGTTACCATCGAGGTCCGGACCTTCGGGTACAGGAATCATGCGACACTGCAACTCGGCTAATGCCAATCACCACATCCCGCACCCCACCGGATCCACCATGAAAAACCCACTGAACCCGTTGCTCGACACCCTCAGCCGACCGATGGCTGTAACGGGGCGAGTTCTACTCGGGCTCTATTTCCTTGTCCCAGGCTTGTCGAAGGTGACAGGTTTCGCGGGCACGCTTGCCTATATGGAACTCCACGGCGTACCCCTTACCTTGCCTGTGCTACTACTGACCATTCCGCTACAAGTCGGGGGCGGATTGGCCCTTATTGCCAACTGGAACGCACGGATCGCCGCGTTCCTGCTCGCAGGGATGACGCTGCTGATCAACGTCTTCATGCACGACTTCTGGAACGAGTATCCCGGCGGCAACCCGCAGCACGAGTTGCAGAATTTCATCAAGAACCTCGGGATCTTTGCCGGGCTACTGCTTCTGGCGGCGCGACATCCCGAACAGCAATCAGCGGCCGTCAGGCCCTGACCATACTCAGATGCCAGCAAGCACCTTCACGCCTGTGCAGACGATGGCCTGACTTTTCTTCACACTAAAATTTACTTGCCATCAATATAGTTGGGGCGTCGATTTTTTTGAGGGCGACGCATGAGGCCAACCGCGATCGTATTCTGCTTGCTGTCCCTCACTCTGACCGGATGTGGCGGAGGCGGAGCATCATCGTCCCCTGCCCCGCCTGCGGCGACTCTCCCGACCATCACCACACAACCCTCCTCGGTCTCCGTTCCGGCAGGAACGACCGCCTCGTTCACAGTAACGGCCTCTGGAACGCCGCCGCTGTCGTATCAATGGCAACTCAGCACGGATGGAAGCCTGACGTGGGCGAGCGCACCCGGCGCCGCCACCTCGAGCAGCTATACCACTGCCGCAACGACCCCGACATTCAATGGCTATCGCTACCGAGTGCAGGTATCGAACAGCGCAGCGTTGATCACGAGCGATGCGGTCACCCTGACCGTAACGCCTCCGGTCTCAACGGAACGACAAATCAATGCGACGACGACGGATAGCAGCATCACAGCCGCACCCGCCGCCAGTGAGGCGCCCCACGTCACGATCAATCCATCGCCCTCCGTCACCCCGCAAGGAAAGCTCTTGGTGTTTCTGCCCGGGACGCAAGGTCGTCCCAGCCAATACACCTACATATTGAGAGCCGGAGCATCCCGCGGATTTCACGCGATCGGTCTCAATTACCCAAACCAAACCGCCATGGCCGCTCTCTGCCAAGTGAGTTCTGACCCCGAGTGCTATTGGGTCGCAAGGAATATCGTCGTATTCGGCGCGGGCACTCCGGTCGCCGGACAAAGCCCTGTGGCCAAGGCCGACTCAATCGTCAACCGACTCGACAAGCTGCTGGCATGGATGCAGGCCACTTACCCCGCCGAGCGCTGGGGGCAATTCGTGCTGCTAAACGGCACGGTCGATTGGAGCAAGGTCGTATTGGCCGGCCACTCGCGCCAACGTCACGCCCGCCGATCAGCAGTATGGTTTCGGCTCAGATGACGACACGCTCGTCCCAAACGCTCACGCGTTCACTCACTGGAATAACCTTGGCTTGCCTAAGCCAGCGACAGGGCCTGTGTCGGTTGATAGCGCTTCGTCACCATTTGAAAACTCGCGGCAGCTAAGCACCAAGCTATCCTTTAATCCCGCGAGCTCCGCTATTTCACTTGCGCTGAGGTACCACGGAGTAACCGTTGTTGATACATTCACGCCACTCGACGTCAACGGGAAGCCATTGTTCGATACCAACGGCGTGTGGGCTTACCTGTGCTTCCAATGATTGTGAGTAATGATCTCGACAGGAGTGCCCGATACATAGCGCTTTTGACACTCGCAACGGTTAACGTCGAGGCCCGTATCCCGGTGGCAGTCTTTTGCGAATTGCCCAGTAAGCCATGAAGCAACCTTATTCGTTTATGCTTTGGTTATGAACCGACAACCCATCCTCCAAGACGACAGCGTCATCCTGACACCGCTCCGGCCAGATGAATTCGAGGAGCTACTGGCCGTGGCCAGCGATCCGTTGATATGGGCGCAACACCCCAATCCCGATCGTTGGAAACGCGAAATTTTTCGCACGTATTTTGATGGCGCGATGGCATCGGGGAGCGCCTTCATGATCCGTAATAAGGCTCACGGCAACGCCATCGGCAGCACCCGTTTCTATGATCACGACGCCGAGGCCAGCGAGATCAAGATCGGCTATACCTTTTTTTCTCGATATCAATGGGGCACCGGCACGAACCAGCGCGTCAAGAAGCTGATGCTCGATCATGCTTTCCAGTATGTAAGGCGAGTGATCTTCCATGTAGGCGCGCAGAACATGCGCTCGCGTATCGCAATGCAACGCCTGGGCGCGGAAGTCATCGGCGAAGAGGAAGTGGCCTACTTCGGCGAACAACCAAAGACAAATGTGGTGTTCAGAATCACTGCACCGTGATTTGAGGCACGACCGGCGGACATTTTGGCCCGCTTGGATTCGAACCAAGGACCAAGGACCAAGGGATTATGAGAAGACTGGACTCAGCAATCCCTGTTGGCCTCCAATGACCTACACGTGTCACTGAGCTGTGTGCAAGAGAATGTGCAAGTAAATATCG
>VFQT010001207.1_pt1 | contig 32492 bp, 29 predicted proteins | sample 3512381 | NCBI WGS metagenome assembly VFQT01 (sample SAMN10412376, study PRJNA504923) | tailings metagenome | isolation source: Relicate 2 Philex TSF3 active mining site | place: Philippines: Tuba, Benguet | collected 2017-08-29 | reverse complement strand
CAATCTTGCCCGCCTGGATGGCGGTGGCGGTCATGGTGCCCGCGCCCGAGAGGGTGAGGGTGCCGTTGCCCGCCTTGGTCAGGGAGCCGTTGGAGACGGCGCCGCTGAAGCGGGCGTTGGAGGTCGTCGTGACGGTCCGGGTGCCTCCGCCGAGGTTGACCGCGCCGGAGATCGTGAGGAGGCCGGACCCGGCCTCGCCGAGGGTGACGTTGCCGCCGAGGGTGGCGGCATTGGCGAGGGTGCGCGCCGTGGCATCGGCGGTCAGGGTGCCGCCGTTGAGATTGATGACGCCGGTGCCGAGCGCGGCGTTGTCGGCCACGCGGATGCCACCGGCGGAGAGGGTGGTCGAGCCGGACCGGGTCGAGGCGGCGGCGAGGTCGAGCACGCCGGTGCCGTTCTTCACGAGGGCGGTCGTCCCGACGAGGGTGGCGCCGAGGGTGGTGCCGCCGACGGTGACGGTGGTGGCGGTCAGGGTGCCGGCGGTGACGGTCGCGCCGGACTCGAGCGTGAGCGTGGAGAGGGTGTCGGAGAAGCCGGCGAGGTCGAAGGTGGCGCCGCTGCGGACGGTCACGGAGACGGCGTCGTTGATGGCGTTGCTGGAGCCGAGGGCGGCGGTGCCGGTGGCGACATCCAGGCCGGTGCGCAGGATATTGTTGCCGGTGAAGGTCAGCTTGGCCGACCCGGACTTGACGAGGTCGCCACCGTTGGAGACCACGCCGGTCAGCACGGCGTTGGAGGCGGCGGTCAGGGTGCGCGTGGCGACGCCGAGGTCGACGGCGCCGGAGAGGGTGAGCTCGCCGGTGTTCGTCGCATCGCCGAGGGTGAAGTCACCCGAGAGGTTGATGTTGTTGGAGAGCGATCGGGCGGTGGTGTCATCCGACGAGAGCGCGCCGCCGGAGATGGCGATGGCGCCGGTGCCCAGGGCGTTGTTGGCGCCGAGGCGGATGCGCCCGGCCGAGAGCGTCGTGCCACCGGAGAATGTGTTGGCGCCGGTAAGGGTGAGGCTGGCGGCACCGGACTTGGAGAGCGACCCGGAGGCGATGACACCCACGCCGCCGATGGTGTAGTCGAGTGTCTCGGCGCTGACGGTCACGGAACCCGGTGTGACATCGAGCAGGTCGGTGGTGACGGCGCCGGTGGTGGCCGAGTCGTCGAAGACCACGGTGTCCCCGTTGAAGAAGCGGCTGGGCTGGTCGCCCGTGTAGCCGGCGTCGGTGACGGCCCAGTTGCCGGCGGCGGCGGAGCCGCCCGCGGCCCAGACGCCGTCAGTGGCGCCCGACCAGCGCACGTTCTCGGCCTGGCCGCCGACGACGAGCTGGAGCTTCTTGGCGACCTCCTCATGGACGAGGTTGAAGGTCTGGCGGCTGGTGCCGTCGGACGAGAGGCCGGAGAGGGTGAGGGTCAGGGGGTCGCCGGTGAGGAGGCCGCCGTAGGTGAGGATGTCGAAGGTGCCGCCGGTGTAGGCGCCCGACTTCGAGAAGGCCACGCTGCCGGAGGTGATCACGATGTCTCCGGAGACGGCGAGGAGGTCGTTGGTCGACGCGCCGAAGTCGATGTTGAGGACGCCGCTGTCGAAGGTGAGGTTGCCCGTCTTGTTGGCCGTGGCGACGGTGGAGCCCGAGCCGAGCGAGAGCGAGCGGCCGGCGCCGAGGGTGAGGCCGTCGGCAGTCTCGAGCGTGGCGCCGTTGCCGATGATGATGGAGGTGGAGGCGAGGGTGGCGCCGGCACCGAGGGTCAGCGTGCCGTTGGAGACGGTGGTCGCGCCGGTGTAAGCCTGGGCGCCATTGACCGTGGCCGAGCCGGCGCCGGTCTTGGTCAGGCCGACGGAGCCGGACAGGATGGCGTTGGCAGCGACCGTGCCGCCGGAGACCGCGTAGTTGGCGTTGGAGGTCAGGGTGCCGTTCTGGATGGTGCCGCCCGAGAGCGTGACGGTGCCGACGGTCTCGGCGAAGCCGCCGAGGTCGAAGGTGCCGCCGGAGACGGTGACCGCGCCGGCATCGGCGAGGACGCCCGAGGCGCCGAGGGCGAGGGTGCCGTTGGACACCGAGGTGCCACCGGTGTAGGCATTGGAGGTGCTCGAGAGGGTGAGCGTGCCGGTGCCCGACTTGCGGACGGCGCCCGCGCCGGTGATGGCGGTGGCGGCGAGGGAGCCGGTGCCGGAGATCTCGAGGGTCGTGCCGGCCGAGAGGGCGGGGCCGCCGGTGTAGGTGTTGGCGCCGGAAAGCACGAGCGTTCCGCCCGTGACCGCGACGTTGGTCGTGCCGCCGGTGGAGATGGCGCCGGCGAGGGAAAGGGTGCCGGCGCCGGACTTCGTGATCAGGCCGCCGAGAGCGCCGCCCTTGAGGGAGGCGTCGTTCCAGGTGAGGACCGCATTGGCGTCCGAGACGTTGATGGTGGCCGCGCCATTGTCCATGAACAGGCTGCGGGTCGTGGTGACGGAGGCGCCGGTGTAATTGAGGGTCGAGCCCGACTTGACCGCGATGTAATTGGTGCCCGCGCCGCCCACACCGCCGGCGTCATCGAGGTTGGAGACGGTGAGGTTGCCCCCCTGGAGCTCGTTGGCGCCCGTGCGGGTGTTGTTGCCGGTGATGGTGGCGCCGCCGTTGAAGACATAGAGGGTGCCCGAGCCGCTGAGAGCCCCGCTGAAGGTGACGGCCTGGGTCGTGGTGGCGGTGCCGACAGTCGCCTGGAGGCCGACTCGGAGCTGGCCGGTGCCGGAGATGGCATTGGCGACCGTGTGCGCGTCGAGCCGGGAGAACGAGAGGGCGCCGTTGTTGACCACCGAGGCGGAATCGGCGGCCAGCTTCCCGGCATTGCCGGTGTTCGCATTGCTGGCAAGGGCGGCGAGGCCGCCGACGCGGACCTCGGCGTTGGCCGCGATGGTCACCGTGCCCGTGTTGGTGTTGGTGTTGGCGATGACGAAACCGTAGTTGGACGTGTCGAAGCCCGTTCCCGTGTCGCGGAACTCGACATTGCCGGAACCCGACATGACCCCGCTGAGCTTGAGCCAGCGGCCGCTTCCCGCGATGTTCTGGTTGTCGATGAAGGAGGTGGTCGATGCCGCCAGCGTGATGGCGTTGTTCCACGTCCAATTGCCGACGGAACCCGTGAAGGAAGTGCCGGTGGCGATGCCGCCGCCCGCGAGGGTGATCGTGCCCGTGCCCCAGGCCGAGCCCTCGTTCCAGATGGCGCGGATCAAGCCGTCATCGACGCGCCAGTTGACGCTCCCGAGCGCGTTGTTGCCCATGTCCAGCTGGACGGTGCCCGCGCCGGACTTGGTGATGGTGTAACCCGCGGCGTTGACCGCGAACTGCCCCGTGCGCGCGGTGGCGGAGTTACCGAGATTGAAGGTGCGGCCGGCGCCGATGTTCCAGGTCTGGCTCGCGTCGATGCGGATGCGCTGGATGCTGGCGTTGACCGTCGCGGCGGACATGTCGATGCCTCCGCTGCCGAGAGCGATATACTGGCCGGAGGTGCCGTTGTTGAGGATGACGGCGCCTCCCGGGGACGTGATGCGGATTCCCTGCCAAGTCTGCGTGCCCGTGTAGGTGAGCGCGGCCGTGGTGGCGTAGGTGCCGTCGAAGAGGGCGATGTCGCCGGCGCCGGGGTTGACGCCGCCGACCCAGCTTGTGCCCGTCGAGATGGCGGTCGTGTTGTTGTCCTTGGTGACATCCGCGGCGGCGGCAAGCGCGGGCGACATGGCCGCGGCGGCGACGAGCAAAGCGTTGAACGCGGATCGGGGGCAGGATCGCATCCCAATAATTTAACCGGAATCCCCAGGAAGGGGAGCCTAATTGATGTTTTGTGATGGTAAATATGCTTAACCAACAGGTGGGGCTCGTGTAAGCTAATTGTCCGGTCATTAATAGTGCCATGCCCGACCGGCCCGTGCTTCCCACGCCGATGGACGGCCTCCCGCCGCGGCCATCCATGGCGACTTACGCCGCGGAAATCGTCCGCAGGCTGCTGGATTCGGGCGAATGGCAGGGGGAATTGCCCGGCGAACGCCCCCTTTCGGAACGCGTCGGGGTGAGCCGCCCGACCCTGCACCGAGCCCTTCGGCTGCTCGAGAAAGAGGGGCGGTTGGCATGGAGGCGCAACGCTCCCTGGGTCATTCTCAAGGGAGGAGCGGGGGCACCGACCTCCCGACGCGCCGTGTTCCTCTGCCCTTTCAAGCTGGAGGAGCTCGATCCGTTCTCCTTGCACCAGTTCGCGTTGCTCTCGAACTACGCCGCGGAACGCGGCCTGCACTTCGACATCCAGACGGTGCCCTCAGTGGCCGCGACGGCGGCGCACAAGATCCTCGAGGCCCTGCATCGGAAGATGAATCCCACGATCTGGATCCTCTACCGCTGCTCGCCGGCATGCCAGCGATGGTTCGTGGAGAACCGATTGCCGGTGGTGGTGATGGGATCGTCGCCGAGGGACCTCCCGGTGCGCTCCGTGGACGTGGACTACCGCGCGGTCGGGCGGCATGCGATGTCCGTGCTGCATCGCCTCGGACACAAGCCGGGGCGGATCGCCTACCTCGGGCCCGAGGAGCGCCTCGTGGGCAATGTCGAGGCCGAGGCAGGCCTGGTCGAGGGCGCGGAGGGCGCCAAGGGACTGGCGATGCATCGCCTGCCCACGGAGACCTCCGTCATCGCGGAGACCGTCGACAAGGTGCTCGCGGAGCAGCAGCCGACCGCGCTGGTCATCATGCGGCCCATGCACGCCCTGACCATCATGGGCCATCTTGGCCAGCGCGGCATCCGCATCCCGAGGGACGTGTCGCTGCTCATCCTGGACGACAACCCGATCCTGCGCCACGCCCTGCCCGCTCCCGCGCGCTACGTGAAGAACGCCCTGCGCTTCTCCACGCTGCTGCGACGCGCGCTCGACTCCACGCTGGAGGACAGCGGCCGACAGCGCGGCGAGGCGCGGATGGTGCCCGAGCTCGAGCAGGGCGAGACCCTCGGCGCGCCGAGCGGCGGCGCCTGATCGCCGCCGGGCTGATCGGCGGAACAGCGGAGCGGCTGGACGGCTGAGCGGCTGTGAGGCTGTGCGATGCTGAGCGGAACAGCTGAGCGGCGGATTGGCTGATGGGCTGAACAGCGGGGGAGAACTCGCATCCGCTCGTTGCCGGTAGGGCTGGGTCCCCGACCCGGCCGTGTGTTGGGTAGGGAGGTTGCTACGCAACCTCAGCGGAGATTCCGTAGGAATCTCCCTACCCGAGGCGGCATTCCTGCGGTGGCTGCGGTGACTGCGGTATCTGCGGCGTAGAACTCGCGTTCGCTCGTTTCCCGCATCGGGTAGGGTCATGGCTACGTCCATGACCTGGGACACTGTGCCGCCAGTGAAGCTTCAATCACCATTAAGCCATTAAGCCATTAAGCCCGCTTCCGCCCCTCCTGACCTTTGGAATCTCTCCCCTGAAGTCTACCCCGCCCTGATCTCCGTGTGCCGGATCTTGCCGCCGGAGGCGGCGGCCCAGAGCCCGTTGCCCAGCCCGATGGCGAGCGATACCGCCGCGACGATCGCCGCGACGCGAAGCCAGCTCTCGCGCCAGGCGCCGATCCCGAGGGCGATGACGCAGACGACGAGGGCGGAGATGAGGGTGGCGATCGCCGCCTCGCCGCGCTCCTCGTGCTCGTCGAGCCATTCGGCGCCGTCGGCATCGAGCCAGGCGGCGTCCTCCACGACCTCCTCGGCCTCCTCGCCCGACCAGGACACCACCGGCACGGCGGCGAGGGCGACGACAGCGAGGGCGAGCGCCGTGCGGATGACCGTAAGGTTGGCTCGGACGATGCCGAAGAGGAGCGCGAGCAGCGCGAGGCCGGAACCGATGACGGGGAGGTGGTTGAGGACGAGGTGGACGCGGACGGGATCCATGGGAGGGAAGCTTAATGGCTTGATGGCTTAATGGCTAATCGGAAATGGAGACATCCGCCAGCGTGGGGACTGCCGAAACGCCTCGAGGCTTTTCAGAGCGCTCGCCCAAGGTAGGGCTGGGTCTCCGACCCGGGCGCGGGCGCTCTTGGCGCGGGAAGCACGGCTTCACAGGGGCGCAGGGGCACGGAGAGCGAGGCTCACCGGCTTAATCGCTTAATGGCTTGATGGAAACACGGCTTCACAGCTTCACGGCGGCACAGCGGCACGGAAGGGAGAGGTCCTGAGGTCATGGACGTAGCCATGACCCTACCCGATGCAGGCAACGAGCGGACGCGAGTTCCACGCCGCTGCCCAGCAGTTCCGCAGTTCAGCCGTTCCGCTCTCGGGCTGAGACATGCCCCCGGGCCTCAGCCCGAGATCCCGACGCCGCCGTCCACCACGAGGTCCTGGCCGGTGATCTCGCGCGAGTCGTCGCCGAGCAGGAAGGCGACGGGGCCGGCGATGCCGGCGGCGGTGCAGACGCCGAGCGGGTAGGTCTTCTCGTACGCGGCCAGCTCCTCGGCGGTCATCACGGCCTTCACCTGCGCGTACATGCCGGTGTTGACGAGACCGGGCGAGACACAGTTGACGCGGATCTTCCGGGGCGCGAGCTCGGCGGCGAGCGTGCGCATCAGGCCATTGAGCCCGGCCTTGCTCGCGCCATAGGCGGCGTGTCCGGCCGAGCCCTGGCTGGCGATGGAGCTTATGAGGACGACCGAGGCGCCGTCGCGCAGCTTGCGCGCACGAAGCAGGTGGCGGATGAGAAGGGCGGGGGCGACCAGGTTGATGTCGATGACCTCGGCGAACGCCGCCGGGCTGGAGGACTGCAGGGGGAGCATGTCCAGCTTGCCGCTGCAGACGACAAGGCCGTCGAGCTCCGGCAGGGCGTTCACCGGACCGTCCCAGGACGCGGGATTCGCCAGGTCGATGAGAACCCGCCGCGAGGCATCGGGCTCAGTGGCGGCCAGCTTCGCGGCATCGCGACCCGAGGCCAGGGCGACAGCCCCTTCCTTGCGAAGGCGATCATGGATGCCCTGCCCGATGCCCCCGGTGGCGCCGAGCGTGAGGAGGGTGCGATTGGCGAGGGGCATGGTTTTGATATTGGGCGAACGAAAAACGAAAAGCGAAGGTCGAAAACGTCATGAAGTGGGGCTGAGCATGCCGAAGGGGCTCTCGCCAGCGAAAAGGCCGCCGGAAGCGAGCCTTAGGTCCAGATTTTCGTTTTTCATTTTTCGTTTTTCGCCACCTCGTATCAGGCGCTCACTCCTCCCATGTCCCGCACGGGCCCATCTCGAGGGCGACGGCGCCCCATGAGAGGCCCACGCCGAAGCCGCAGAGGACCAGCCTGAGCGAGCCGGAGGCCAGGCGAGGCCCGAGCTCGCCGGCGAGCGCGGCGGGGATGGACGCCGAGCTGAGGTTGCCGTGGCGGGCGAGCGAGGCGATGGGCGCGCGCTCGGGCGGAAACCCGGTCAGCTTGGCGAGCGTCCGGACGATGAAGCGGTTCGCCTGATGGGCCACGAGCGCGTCGGCGTCGTCCGGCTTCCATCCGGCGGCGGCGAGGACATCGCGGATGGCGACAGGGGGCTCGCGGAGCGAGAAGTTGAAGACGGCGGCGCCATCCATGCGCAGGTTGCCCTCGTGCCGGACATTGCCCTCGGCATCCGCGCGCTCGGCAGGCGCGACGCCGGCGGCGAGGGGCTGGCGGAAGCCGCCGGCTGGCACGCAGATGGAGTCCGCCCCCGAGCCGTCGGCGCCCATGGAGAAGTGCCAGGCCGGCGAGGATCCCGTGCGCTCGACGAGCACGGCGGCGCCAGCATCGCCGAAGAGGGGGGCGACGGAGCGGTCGCGGGGGTTGACGGTGCGGCTGAGCGTGTCGGCGCAGACAAGGAGGACGCGGCCGGCGCCGCCCTGCCCGCAGAGCAGCCCGGCGTATTGCAGGCCGCTGATGAAACCCGAGCACCCCTGGTTGATATCGAGGGCCGGGGCGGCCTTGGGGAGACCGAGCCGTCCGTGCAGGATGTTGGCGTTGGCGGGCTGGGAGTGATCGGGCGTCTGCGTGACGAACAGGACGGCGTCGAGGGACGCGGCGTCGGCGTCGAGCCCGGCGAGGAGGCGGCGCGCGGCGCGCTCGCCGAGGTCGAGCGCGGTGGTGCCGGGCGCGGCGACCGAGCGCGACTCCAACCCGACGGTGCGGGCGATGCGGTCGACCTGCGCGGCGTCGCCCCCGTAGAGGTCGACCTCGTCCCGGAGGCGGCGCGCCTCCTCGCCATACGCGACGGCGATGCCCGCGACGCGGAGATTGGGGAGGGAGCAGCGCATGGGGTGTTTTTACAGGGCGAAGAACGAAAAACGAAGAACGAAAAGGGGCCGAGGTTGGACGAGGCATGAGATGGTGCGTTTGGTTGGCCCACTATCTCATATTCCTGCCTCCAGCCGCCAACCGAGGTCGTGCCTTCGTTTTTATTCACGCCGGGGCCGTCGATTTGTGCGCTCCTGCAAACCGATGTTCGTTATTCATCCTTCGTTCTTCGTTTTGTCGCTCGGTTCGCCCCGCAGCCCGCGCCCAAAACAAAAAGCCCCGCGGATGCGGGGCTTTGCAAGGACGGCTGGGAGCCGGGTGTGTCGGGCGTCAGATCCTGGCCGCGGGATTGCCGGCGACCGTGACGCCGGGCGGGACCTTGGAGAAGACCGCGGCGCCGGCGCCGACCGTGGCATCGTCGCCGATCACGGTGCGGGGGACCATCGTCGCGTGCGACCCGAGGAAGACGCGGTCGCCGACGACGCAGAAGCCCGTGATGTCGACGTGCCCGCTGACGAGGCAGAAGGCGCCGACGCGGGCGTCGTGCCCGATGGTGGCGTTGACATTGACGGTCGTGTGGGGGCCCACCACCAGGTCGCAGGTCAGCACAGCCCCGGGACAGATGATGCAGCCCTCGCCGAGGCTGACATTGCCGCCGACGGTGGCTCGCGGGTGGACGAAGGTGAGGAAGCGGGCGCCGGCCGAGCTGAGCCGGGCGACGACCGCGGGCTTCACCTTGGGCTGGGAGACCGCGCAGACCAGCCAATCGCCGGGCTTCGGGCGATACGCCTGGATGGATCCGACGACCTTGAGGGAGGAGGGAAACCCGGCAAGGGCCTCCGCGTTGTCATCGAGGAAGCCGGCGAGCTGCCACCTGACGCCGCAGTCGGGCGAGTGGGCGAGCCAATGGGCGACCTCCCGGCCGAAGCCGCCGGCGCCGACGATATAGACGTTGTCCATGGTCATGGGGCGCCGAGGCGCATCACATCGCCGAGGGTGTGGCAGGCGCGAAGCTGCTCGGCGGTCACCTGCCGGCCGTAGGCGCCCTGGAACGAGGCCATGATCACCAGCGCCGCCAGCGAGTCCCACCAGGGCTGCTCGCGAAAACGCGTCTCGGCCGAGAGGGGCCGCGCGGGGGCGGTCGGCAGGGAGGCCGCGAGCTCGGTCAGGAAATCGGTGGGCATGGCTCAGCGCCAGGTCTCGTCGGTGAAGATGCCGAGCCTGCCCAGCTGGTCGAGGAGCCAGCGGGCGTCGGGGTCGGCGAGCAGCTCCTCCGGCTTCTTGTTGGAGGAGAGGCGCACGAACATCTGCTCGGCGCGCTGGTTGAGGCCGCGGTCCCGGATATCCTTGAGCACGAGCTTGGACCGCTCGATGCGGCCGCCGATACCCTCGCGCCATCCGACCTGCTGGTCCTCGTAGCGGTTGGGCTCGCCATCCACCAGGTGCCAGAACATCGCCTGGATGGTGACGCCGCCCGGCGAGCGATACTCGCCCCACTCATAGGGCCGGAGCTCGCGGCGACCGACCTTGCCGGAGACCCCATGGGCGCGGCCCAGGCGCTCGCATCCCGCGTTCACCCAGCAGGAGTCGGGATTGTGGGAGCCGGCGTCGACCAGGGAGATCTTCCCGGGCTCCCAATAGGCGACATAGACGATGACCTGGACGTCGCCCTTGGCGAAGAGGCGCTGCACGACCTGGTCGTAATTGAGGATGCCCTCGACATTGGCATTGCCCGCGGCGGAATCGGCCAGCGGCAGGTCCTTGACCTGCCAGCCGGCAAGCGAGCGGGGGACGGCGTCATCGAGCCTGCCGGAGAAAAGGCGGGCCCGCTCGGCGAAGAACTCGACATGGAGGACGAGCGCGAGGAGGGCTGCGAGGAGGACGCCGGCGGCGATGAGGAAGGGACGCACGGTGGTGATTGATAAGGTTAAAAAACGAAAAGGGAAAAACGAAAGCGGATCACAAAGTCGGTGATGGGCTTCTTGAAAAGCGATGCGGAAGAAAGAGGCGACTGAGGAAAGGTGGCTGAGAAATGACACCTATGCGGGCATGCTCGTGGCGAACTTCCTTGGTTTTAGGATTACCACATGTCCAAGCCCTTTGAAGAATTGAAAATCTGGCGGCGTGCCGTGGATTTGGCTATTTCCGTGAGGAAACTCACAAGATACCCGGTGCTCAAGGATGACCCAGACTTGCGTAGCCAGATGCGGAGGGCTGCCGTCTCAATTCCCAGCAATATAGCGGAAGGCTACGAACGGGCATCAGCAAAGGACTCATTTCGCTTTTACTCTATCGCCAAGGCATCGGCGGGGGAGCTGCGGACACAGATCATCATAGCCGAAGGGGGCGGGGACATAAGCCCCCGTGAAGCCGCCATCCTGCGCGATGAGTGCATCCAAGTTTCCCGGATGTTGATGGGGTTCATGAGAGCCATCCGAGGCCGAATCGGCGATGACTAGCCCGGGGCCTTGCCCCGTTGCATCTGCACCTTGTCGTTTTGCACTCCGTACCTGCGCGCTGTTGCCGCGTTTTCGTTCTTCGTTTTTCGCTTTTGGCCTTATTTACAAGGCAGTTCACACCCTCGATTTCTTGCCTCTGTTACCGACCACCGACTCCACGAATGAGACCCGCGTCGGCACCTTGTGGCGGGCCAGGGCCGCGCGGCAGGCGGAACGCACGGCCGCGCGCAGGGCCTCCTCGTCCCCGCCGGGCAGGGCGACGACGTCCGCGACGACCGTCTGGCCGGTCAGCGCGCTGGGCTCGCCGCGCACGCGGCAATCCGCGACACCCGCCACGCCGAGGATGACCGCCTCGACCTCCTGTGGCATCAGCTTCTCGCCGCCCACATTGATCATCTCCCCCGACCTGCCGAGCACCCGGAGGGTGCCGTCGGGCCCGGTCTCGGCCCTGTCGCCCGTGCGGAACCAGCCATCATCCGTGAACCGGTCGGAGGGGGCGTTGAGATAGCCCAGCGCCTGGGTGCGGCTACGCAGCCAGAGCTCGCCGTCGACGATTTTCCACTCCTGTCCCGGGTCGGCGAAGCGGAAGAAAAGGGAGTCGCCCTCGGGGCTCTCCGTGCGCGCGATGCCGGTCTCGGACGTGCCGAAGGTCTGGACAAATCGCGCGCGCGGAAAGGCCGTCCTCAGTCGCGCCAGGAGCGGCGCCGGCATGGGCTCCGTCCCATAGGTGATGAGACGCAGCGAGGAGAGGTCGCGCCGGGCTGGCTCGCCGGAGAGGAGCAGCAGGTTGAGGAACGTCGGGGATGCCGGGAGGACGGCGGGCCTGTGCCGCTCGATGGCCGAGGCGACCTCCCCGGGATTGAGCGAGGGAGGCACCACGATCGCCGCGCCCGCGGCGAGGCTGCCGAGGAGGGTGTTGAGACCGCCGATGTGGTCGAATTGGAGGAGGATGCAGACCGGCAAGTTGCTCGGCCGGCGGTCGGCGTAGGTGGCGAGCAACGCCGTGAGGTCCTGCACCATGGCCTTGGGCTCGCCGCTGGTCCCGCTCGAGAAAAGCACGAGCCCCGCCCTGCCCCGGGACGCGAGCGACGCCAGCAGGGGGGGCGTGGGGCCGCCCGGTCCCGGGGCCGCTTCCCAGCTCTCCGACGCGCAGGACACCACCAGGGCGGCGGACACCAGCGCGAGTCGTCCGGGGTGCTCGGCGGCGTTGCCGGAGAGGGGGACCGCCGTGCAGCCGGCCTGCGCGCAGGCGAGCATCCAGGCCGCCGAGGCCGGCCCGTGCTGGCCGACGATCCCGACGGCGGCGCCGCGCGGCACGCCGCGCAGGGCGAGCGCGCCGAGGGCCGCCTGGACCAGCTCGCGCAGCCGACCGTAGGTCGCCGAGCCATCCCGCCACGCGAACGCGAGGCGTCCGGACGGATGCTGGGAGATGAGGGGGAGCAAGGGGATTGATGAGCGCGAAGAACGAAAAACGAAGGGGCGAAAGGAGAGCGCCAAAGCCCGACCTCTCTTCGCCTAGTCTGATTTCTCGCGGTTGTGGTTCCTTGATTTCGACCTACCTATTTTCGTCCTTCTTCTTTCGTTTTTCGCCTTAGCCCGCCTGTCTTAATTTCTCCTCCACGTAGTCGACGAGCGTCCCGACCCTGCGGAAGGGCGACAGCGTCAGGCTCATCGCCTTCTCGTCGGCCAGAGTCACCGGCTTGCCGGTGGCCTGGAGGATATCACCCTCGAGGTCCGCGATGAGCGTGACCAGCCCGATGCTGTCCAATGGGGACTGGGCGCCGATCAGGTGGGTGTCGTCGGTCGCGGCCGACAGTTCCGGCCTACCCAGCTCCTTCCCAAGGAGGTCGAGGCGGCGCCGGATGATCTCGCGGGCTTGGGAACTCATCTCAGAGATAGGATTCCCCCTCCTGGCGCCGCTTGATGGGCCGGGCCGGATTGCCGACCCACACCTCGGACGCCGGGATATCCTTGTTGGCCAAGGCAAGCGAGCCGAGGATGGCATGGGCGCCTATGGTGACGCCATGGTGCACCATGGCACCCATGCCGACATGCGCGCCGGCGCCGATGAGCGCGTTTCCGCCGGTGGCGGAGGCCGGGGCCATGCTCGCGAAATCGCCGAGGGTGGAGTGATGGTCGAGCGAGGCGCGCGTGTTCAGGATGGCGAAATCGCCGACACTGGCGCCGGCGCCGACAATCGCCCCCGCCGCGACAAAGGCGCCGGCGCCGACGGAGCCCTCCTCGCAGATGATCGCCGAGGGGTGGATGACCGTCGCGAACACGGCGCCGGGAAGAAGTTCCCGCACCCTCTCGGCCACGACCTTGCGCGCATGGTTGTCGCCGATCGCGACAAAGACCCTGCACCCCGGATGGGCCGCCGACACCTTGGGTAGGTCGGCGACAGGGCCGGCGACCGTGATGCCAAGGGGTGACGGGGAATCCGCGAGATGGGCGCAGACCCTGTCTCCGGCGGCGGCGGCGGCCTGGGCGACGACCGCGGCATGGCCGGAGGCGCCGATGAGGATGATGGCATGGCTCATGTGACGGAGGATTCCAGCGTGTCGGCGAACTTGGCGGCGAGCGCCTCGCGATTGAAGCGCGACTCGGCCAGTCGCCGGGCGGCGAGACCCATGCGCTCGCGATCCGCCGGGGAGCCGGCGAGGCGCTGGAGGGCGTCGGCCAGGGCGACGGGGTCGGACGGAGGCACGGCCAATCCGCAGCCGGCCTCGCCGATCATTCCCGCGAGCCAGCCGGGGTAGTTGTTGACCACGGGTATGCCCGCGGCGATGTAATCGAAGAACTTGTTCGGCGAGGTCCCGCGATAGAAGGCCGGGATATTGTCGAGGACCATGAGGCCGCAGCCGAGGGAGGCGGTCAGGCCGGCCAGCTGGCGCTTGGGCATGGGCGGATGGAAGACCACGTTGGCGAGGCCCTCGCTCCGCGCGCGCTCCATGAGCCGCGGCTTCTCCGCCCCATCCCCCACCAGGAGGATCCTGACCTTGGTGTCGCCGCGCCGCCTGAGCTCGGCGGCGGCGTCGAGCACCGCGTCGAGCCCGTTGGCCTTGCCGTGGGCGCCGGTGAAGCCGGCCACGAAATCATCCCGGGCGATGCCGGGGATGACCAAGGGCTCCCGGAGGCGGGGGTGGAAGAGATCGAGGTCGCAGCCGTTCGGGATGAGGGCGATGGGGTGGCCCGCGGCGGACCGCCGGGCGATGCCCTCCGCGATCCCGGGCGCGAGGCCGACGCTCGCGACCGACGAGCGATAGGCGAGGCCCTCGAGGACCCACATGCCGCCGAGCAGGAAGGGGTTCCTCATGCCCATGGCCCTCGGGAGCTCCGGCCAGAGGTCGCGCACCTCGAAGATGAAGGGCTTGCGGCGGAACCAACGGGCGAAGATGCCGGGAATGGCGGCCGTCAGCGGGGTCGAGGTCGCGAACACCAGGTCGCAGTCATGCCGCAGCGCGATGACGATGCTCCTGAACGCGAAGCGGAGGAAGGTGAGGAGGCGGCGGGCGACGCCGTCGCTGTTGGAATAGGCGAGCGGCAGCGCGATGACGTCGATGCCGTCGATGTCGCCGCGGAACCAGCCCCGGGCCTCGTCGAACGGCAGCCTGAGCCCGCTGCGGTCGGATCGACCGCAGACCATCGTCACCTGGTGCCCCCTCGCGATGAGGGCCTTGGCGAACTCATAGGAGCGGGTGCCCGAGGAGCCGTCGGGCGTGGTGAAGTGCTGGTGGAAATAGAGGATCCTCAAGGGCGTGCAAGGGGCAGGATGGTGACGAACTCGGCCCGCCGGGCCCTGAGCCTGGCGACACGCAGCCAACCCGGACCGGCGGAGCCGTAACGAAGGCAGTTCACGCCGAGGCCGGTCTTGTGGTCGGACCCGTGCCACTCCTCGGCCAAGGAGCCGCTGGCGGTGATACGGAGGCGCTGGAGGTCGGCCTTGCGCGGTGAATTCCACCGGACCGAGAGGTCCGCCTCGCGATCACCCTCGAAGGTGTCGGTGACGATGACCTGGCCGGCGGTGATGGCGACCTCCCGGCGGACGATGAACCCCTTGAACCCCGCATGGGAGGCGACCAGGCGCCCCTCCTCGCAGGCCTCGAGCCGGCAAGTCGTCCAGGGCAGCCACAGGAAACGGGAGGCCCGCTCCATCGGGTCGGCGTCGTCGACCAGGGGGACGTTGTGGAAGCGGGCGGCGGCGAGGTCGGCCCAGGGGACACCGGGAAGGTTGTAGGACAAGGTGCCCGGGTCATCGACGGCGAAGTCGTCGCCCTGCAGGACGCTCAGGTGCAGCTGGTCGGCATGGCTGGGCCTGAATCGGAATTGGGTGGGGCAGCGGAGCGACACCAGGGCATCGCCCACGCGCCGGATATGGAGACCGCCATCGCGCAGGTCCGAGGCCCTCGGCCAAGCCTTCGGAACGGACGGCTCCGGGTCGACACCGAGCAGCCGGGCCTGGTCCTGATGGGGCCCTTCCGGGACCGGGGCGCTGCCGAAGAGCGCGGCGCAGGCGGCGAGGGTCGGGCGGTAGTCGCCGTAATCGGCGAGGGCCAGGGGAAGGATGCGGGCGCCATCGTCGGCGCCGTAGCGCGCCACGCGGCCGGCCGGGTCGCTGAGACCGTGCAGGAAGTCGCCGCCGCGCCTGCCGGCGGACGCGACCGCGGCGGGCAAGGGATGACCGGAGACCTTGGCGACCGCGGCGGCGAAGCACAGGCCATCGAGCGCCACGCGATGGTAATTGCTCGAGTGCTGGCTGAAGGAGCCATCGGGCGCGAACAATCGGTCGCAGGCCATCGCCAGCAGGCGCCGGGCTTTTTCACGACGGGCATCGGCGCCGGGCAGTCCGGGCCACAGCGCGCCCGCGACGAGCAGGCCGACGAGCTCGCTGATGGCGTGGTTGTTGTCCTGGGAAAGGGCGTAGGAGAGATGCGCCTCCACCCGCTGGGCGGTGACGGACGCCAACGAGGCGAGGCGGGCTCGGAAGGCGGGTGTGACCAGGGGGGATCGGTCGAAGGCGGAAAGCGCCCACGCCGCGGCCATGAGCCGGATGGAGGCTTCCTGTCCGCACTTCCAGTTGGGGCCGACATTCGGGGGATTGCGGTCCAGCCAGTCGCCGGCGAGCACGAGGAAGGTCTCGGTCATCCGCTCGTCGCGGGTCCTGAGGTAGGCCCTGCCCAGAGGATAGGCCCATGCCCATCGGCTGAGTTCCCAGACACCCTTGATATCGCCGGCCGCGAAATCCGGGAGCTTCGTCCAGTGCAACGGGGAGCCGGCATCGGCCCCGGTGAGGACATTAACGGACCAACTGGGCGGGAGGGCGAGCGCGCGGGAGGACCAGGCGAAGGGACGGAAACAGCCGCGCCGGATCTCCCACACCTCGGGTTCGTGGACCAACCCGAGCGACGGCAATCCGAGGGCGCGGAATCCACCTTCGCCGACATCCGGCCATCGGCCGGCGGGGCAACGACGCTCGATCAACCCGAGCTTGGACTCGGCTGCCATGAGCAGGCGGCGCCCCGCCCAGGAGGGACCGAGGTGACGGAGGATGCCGGGAATGTGCCTGAGGCGGGTCAAGGGGCCGATTTGGCGCGGGCGATGATGGAGGAGCTGCTGTCAATCTTGGCCCCGAGGCCCTCGATGAGCCGTGAGCCGTGGCGCCGGATGACCTCCATCTCGGGTATGTTCCCGGCATTGCGGTCGCCCCCCTTGCAGAAGAACGCCTCATGGCCCTGGGCCTTGGCCTCAGCCAGGAGGAGGTCGAGGGAGGCGCAGACGGACCCGTCCTTGTCGACCGCGAGGATGGCGCGGTCGACGACGCGCAGGGCGCGGACGATGCCGAGCCGCGTGGCCTCGGGAATGAAGGCCTTGCCCTTCTTCAGGGCGGCCTGGGCGTCGTTGTTGACGATCACCCAGAGGGCGTCGCCCTCGGCGCGCGAGAGCTCGAGCAGCTCGAGGTGGCCGAGATGGATGGGATCGAAGTAACCGGAGGTGATGGCGATGCGCATGGGGTTCAGGAATTCCAGATGCCACGGGTGTCGATGACCTGCTTGCCGGCGAGGCGCGCGGGGTCGACGGCCTTGAAGGCGGCGTGGTCGACGAGGAGGACGATGACCTGGGCGGCGCGAAGGGCCTCGTCGAGGGTCGCCAAGGTGGCCTTGCCCCGGAGCGCCTTAGGGAGCTCCGCGACATGCGGCTCCACGGCGAGCACCTTGAGTCCCTCCCCGGCGAGATGGGCGGCGATCTCGAGCGAGGGGGACTCTCGCAGGTCGTCGATGTTGGCCTTGAAGGCGAGGCCGAGGCAGGCGACCACGGGGTCCGCGAACTTGGCGGCGGCGGCGCGCACCTTGGCCATCACCCACTCCGGCTTGCCGTCGTTGACCTCGCGGGCGACGCGCATGAGGCGGGCCTCCTTGGGCGCGGCGTCGACGATGAACCAGGGGTCGACCGCGATGCAATGGCCGCCGACGCCCGGACCGGGCTGGAGGATCTTCACCCGAGGATGGCGGTTCGCCAGCTTGATGAGCTCCCAGACGTTGATGCCGAGGCGGTCGCAGACCAGCGAGAGCTCGTTGGCGAACGCGATGTTGACGTCGCGGAAGGCGTTCTCGGTCAGCTTCGCCATCTCGGCCGTGCGCGCGTCGGTCTCGAATATCTCCGCCGTGCAGAAGGTCCGGTAGAGCGCCTTGGCCCGGCGCGCGGCCTCGGGCGTGAGCCCGCCCGCGATGCGGTCGTTGGAGACCAGCTCCTTGAGCATCTGGCCGGGGAGGATGCGCTCGGGGCAATGGGCGTAGAGGATCTCGCCGCCGACCTCGCGGCCGGTCTTGGCCAGCTCATCCTCAAGCCACGCCTTCATCTTCTCGGTGGTGCCCACCGGGGAGGTCGACTCGAGGATGACGAGGTCGCCGGCGCGGATGACGCCGGCGAGCGAGCGGGTGGCGGCCTCGACATAGGCGAGGTCGGGCACGCGGGAACCGTCGGGGCGGACGTCGAAGGGCGTGGGGACGGCGACGATGTGGGTGGACGCGGGCTCCGGCTTGGTCGCCGCGCGGAGGTTGCCGGACTGCACGGCGGCGCGCACCAGGACGTCGAGGTCCGGCTCCTGGATGTGGATGTCGCCGCGGTTGATGGTCTCGACGACGCGGGGTACGACGTCGACGCCAAGGACTTTCTTGCCCTTGGTGGCGAAGATGGAGGCGGTCGGCAGGCCGATGTAGCCGAGGCCGAGGACGGTGATGTCGTGGGTCATCTGATTCATGGGGCGAGGGGGCGGGCGGGGGCGCCGACGACGGTGACCCCGGGGGGGACATCGCGGGTGACGACGCTGTTGGCGCCGATGACGGCGCCATCGCCGACGGTGATGCCGCCGAGCAGGACCGCGCCGGCGCCTATGGAGACATGGGCGCCGACCTTCGGCACGCCGCCGCCCTTGTGACGGGTCCCGAGCGTGACGTTCTGGCGGATCAAGGTGCCCTCGCCGACCTCGGCGGCGCCATGGATGACGATGCCGAGGCCCCAGTATCCCAGCTGGACACCCTTGCCGAGCTTGGCGGAGGAGGGAAGGTAACAGGCGAAGCAGACCCGGATGATGCCGGTGACCAGGCGTGGCAGGAGGGGGACGCCGCAGCGGTGCAGCGCGTTTCCGAGCCTATGGAGGGCGAGCGGCGGTGACATGTCAGGAGAGCGCGGCCTCGAGGATGGCGCGGATGCGGGGCCCGGCATCGCCGTCGCCGTAGGGGTTCCTCAGCCCGGAGCGACGCGCGTATTCCGCGGGCTGGTTGAGCAGGATATCGGCCTCGCGCAGGATCACCTCGGGGTCGGTGCCCACCAGTCGGCAGGTGCCGGCGGTGACGCCCTCGGGGCGCTCGGTGGTGTCGCGCATGACAAGCACGGGCTTGCCCAGCGAGGGCGCCTCCTCCTGCACGCCTCCGGAATCGCTGAGCAGGAAATGGCAGCGGTCCATGAGCCAGACGAACTCCTCGTAGGCGGCCGGGGCGACGAGGCAGACGCGCGGGTTGGAGCCGAGGATGCGCCGGACCGGCTCCTGCACCTGCGGATTGAGGTGGACGGGATAGAGCACGCCGACCTCGGGATGCAGCTCGGTGAGCCGGTTGATGGCCTCGCAGATGCGCTCAAAGCCGCCGCCGAAGGACTCGCGACGATGTCCGGTCACGAGGATCCAGGGCGCGCCCGCGGCGGCGAGATAGCGCTGGGCGAAGGCGGGGGGGATGCCGACCTTGGCGGCGACCTCGGCATGACCCAGGCCGCGACGGCGCTGGCTGTCGCGGACGCGCAACAGGGCGTCGATGACGGAGTTTCCTGTAACATGGCAGCTGTCGGCGGGGATGCCCTCCCTGATGAGGTTGGCCCGGGAGACGTCGGTGGGGCAGAAGTTCCAGCGCGCGAGGGGCGAGGTGAGGCGGCGGTTCATCTCCTCGGGCCAGGGGGACATCATGTCGCCGGTGCGGAGGCCGGCCTCGACGTGGCCGATGGGAATCCGCTGGTAGAAGGCGGCCATGGCGGCGGCCAGCACGGTGGTGGTGTCACCCTGCACGAGGACCGCCGCGGGTTTGTGCTCGGCGAGCCAGGCGGTCGTCGCGGTGAGGACGCGCGCCGTGAGGTCGGGCAAGGTCTGCCCCGGCTGCATCAGGTTGAGGTCGTGGTCCGGCGTGATGCCGAAGACCGCGAGGGTCTGGTCGAGCATCTGCCGATGCTGGCCTGTCGAGACAAAGACAGGGCGCAGCATGGCCGATTCGCGCAGGGCGAAATGGACAGGCGCCATCTTGATGCACTCGGGGCGCGTGCCGGCGATGATAGCGATGGCTTTCACTTGTTTGGGTAGAGAAGGGAGAGGGGCTTGTCCGGGGCGAAGGCGGCCTCCGGGTCGGCAAGGAGGCCGGCAAGGCGGGCGCCCATCGAGGCGACCGACCAATCAGCGGCCATCTGCCGGCTCCGGAGGGCGAGGCGCCCCCTGAGAACGGGATCGCCGACCAGCTCGGCGAGGCGGGCCGAGAACTCCGCCTCATCGCCGAAGACGTAACCGTTGAGGCCTTGCTGGACGAGCAGCCCGCGGGCGGAACGGACGGAGTCGGCGGCGAGGATAGGCAGGCCGAAGTGGAGCGCGTGGTTGAGTACGACTCCCCAACCCTCGTAGGCCGCGGGGTGGATGAAGATGTCCGCCTCATTGAACGCGGCGGCGAGCTCCTGGCCGCGGCAAAACCCGAGGTAACGAACGCTGAGCCCCAGCTCGCGCGCCCGGGTCTCCAACATCTCGCGGTCGGGACCGGTGCCGCACACCCACAACTCAGTTCGCCGGGATGCGGGATGACGGGCCAGCGCCTCCTGCAACCAATCCACGCGCTTGCGCGGAATGAGCTGGCCGACGACCAGCAGGCGGACCGGTCTTTCCGGATGGGCTTCCTTGCGCTCGGCCGCGGCACCCGGAGGTGACTCGGTGAAACCGAACCTCCTCGCGGGCCATGCGAGGCCGGCCTTGGCATAATCCTCGGCGGCGGTGTTGCCGATCGCCAGCAACTGGCCGCCGCCAAGATGCGAGAGCATCGCGCACAGTATCCGGAGTCCGAGGGAAGGCTCGCGGCGCTTGAGGCCTTCCGAGGCGACGAACACGGGCCGGCCTGTCAGGCAGGCGGCCAGCACGAGAAGGGGTTGGCAGGGGAAGGGGTCGCCGAAGCCGAGGAAGATATAGCGGTCGGAAGCGACCAACCAGCGGAGGCAGGCAAGCCAGCCCGATGGAGTGCCGGCGGCAATGGGCTTCTCGCCAGCCCAATCGTTTTCCTTGCGGAAGCCCGGCGGCGACGCGAAGGCGATGCCGCGCAGTCGCCAGCCGCGCCGGCAAGCCGCCTCACGGACAGCCTCGGCGAGATGCGGGTTGTGGTAAGGCTGGGCGAGACCCAGCGCGCTCCGGCCGTCAGCGGACACGATGGTTGATGGCCGCCGCCACCATGAGCACCATGAGCGAGGTGGCGAAATTCCCAAGCGCGAGCAGCGTGTAATTCTCGGACATGCCGCGGGTCAGGAAGTAGGCCAAGGGTGGGGCGATCAGCAGCGCCAGGTGGGAGGAAGGGGCCACCTTGACCGAACGGACCATCGCGAGGACCGAGCCGAGCAGGTACAGGGGGCCGAGGATGAAGCCCATCTCGATGAGCATGCCGGCGTAGGAGTTATGGGGGTGGCCGAGGCCGGTCAGGGCCTTGAACCCGTTCGAATAGGCCGGGCCCAGGCCCGTGCCGAAGATGGGCGCTTCCTGGGCATAGTCGATGGCCGCGCGGACAAGCTCGGCGCGCCCCTCGAAGGATTTTATCATGTGCTCGATGGGGTCGTCGGTGACCCTTGTGACCTTGATGCCGGAGTAGAAGTTGAGGAAGTCGCCACCGAACAGCAGGGCCAATCCGCCTATCAGGATAGTCAGCGCGGCATAGCCAAGCCGGCGATCCGCGGGTTGGCAGGCAACCCAGGCCAACGCCATCCCGACCAGGCCTATCAGGGCGCCACGGGCGCCCGAGAAGACGATGAAGGCCACGCCCACCGCGGTGATCATCCATCCTGCCAATCGATTCCGGTAGCCGAGGCCCGCGGCGATGAGCAGGCCGGCGAAGAGGCTGATGGTGTGCCAGATGAGGCGGGTCTTTTCCTCGCCGAGATTGGCGCCCAGATGCCATTGCAGGGCGAAGATCTGGATGACCAATGCCGCGGGCAGGGTGACCTCGAGGGTTCGCCGCAGGGAAGCGGCGGGCACCTCGGTGAGGCGGAGCGAGCAGGCGTAGAGGCCGATGACCATCAGCCAGCGCGCCCCGGTCTGCTCACGGGATATCGCGAAGACGGTATTGAGGACGGCGAAGAAGACGAGCCCTCCGAGCAGGGCGACGCCGCGCGTGGGCATGCGCAGGCCCTTGCTCATGACGCACGCCACCGCGAGGGCCAAGCCGGCGAGGCCGAAATACATCGGCCCGGAATCCAGGTCCAGGACGTAGGACAGCGCGAAGAGGAGCGCCGACCCGATGATATAGAGGGACAGGGTGGGGTCGGCCTTGGCCGAGCGGCCATCGGGGGAGGTGTTCATGCGTTCGGGGACGTTAGGTAAAGGTCGCGCAATCGGCCGATCATGTGCTGGACGGAGAAGCGGGCGAGCAGGGCGTCGCGATGGGGTCCGAGGCAGGAATCGGCGGCGATTTCCTCTCGGATGGCGGCGTGCCAGGCGGCAGGCGTGGCCTCGTCGACGAGCCGGCCGATATCGGTGTGGCCGACAATCTCGGGTATCCCGCCGACATTCGCGCCGATCACCCTGCAGCCGCAGGCGACCGCCTCGAGGGCGGCGACACCCAGGGCCTCCTGGCGCGAGGGCAGCAGGAGGGTGTCGGCGTCGAGGAGGAGATTCCGGACACCGTCGCGCCCGAGCCTGCCGAGGAACCGCACCGCGGGATTGGCGGCGGCGTCGGCGAGCTCGGGGTGGGCCAGGACAAACTCCTCGCGGGTGCAGCCGGCGACCCTCAGGGTGGCGACGCCGCCGGGCAGGCGGGCGAAGGCGGCCACGGCGAGATGCAGGCGCTTGATCCTGAAGTTGCTGCCGACAAAGGCGAGCCGGCGGGGGCCTCCGGGACTCGCCGGCGAGCGGGTCCCCGAGAAGAAGCCGAGGTCGACGGCCTTGTGGAGCGTGCGCGCCCGGACGGCGGGCAGCTCAGGATAGGCCTCGAGCACGGCGTGGCGCGTGTAGTCGGAATTGGCGAGGGCAAGGTCGCAGCGTCTAAGCATCCGGCGCTCGACCCAGCGGCGGATCATGAGCGACGCGAGGCGACGCGGGCCGGCGGAGCGAAGGGTGGCCCAGGCGTGACTTGGCAGCTGGGCGCCCTCGTAATCGTTCAGCTGCAACCATAGCCGCCATCCGGCCGGAGGCTCGAGCAACGCATAGTGGGGCGCGTTGAGATGCACGATGCCAGGCGCGCCCAGGCCGCGAGCCACGCCCAGGGCGGTGGCGCCGAGCGCGGCATAGAAGCGGCGGGAGCCGGGACCGGACGGCGTGAAACGATGGAGGCGCGGGTGGTCCCCGGGGCCGTCGGGCGAGACCAGATGGAACTCGATGTCGGGGTCGTCGCGGAAGGCCTCCCAGAGATAGCGCGCGTAGACGGCCGGGCCTGTGCGCGCATCCTCATAGGCATGGGTCGCGAAGACGACCCGGGGTCTCGCGACGTCAGGATAGGACATGCTCGAGGCACCTGCGGAGACCCGCGGCGACCTTGTCCGGCGAATGATGGGACTCGGCGCGGGCGCGGGCCTCGCGCCCGAGGGCCGCGAGACGACCGGTGTCCGAGAGCGCCTGCCGGATGGCGTCGGCCTGGCCTTCGGCGGAGCCGCGGCTATAGGGGAAGAGGCAGGGCCCCAGGATCTCGGGCACGGAGCACTCGTCCACGCAGATCACCGGCAAGCCGAAGCTCATCGCCAGGATGACCGAGCCGGGGTTCATCGGCACGTCCTCATAGGAGAGCGCCATCACGTCGGAGGCCCGAAGGTAGCATTGCACCTCGTCATCGGGGATGAATCGGTCGTGGATGATGACGGCGCCTGGCCTGCCCGCCGCCGCCGCCTCCCGGCGGATGGCGGCCACCGTGCCGGGGACCTTCTCGGAACCGGCTATCAGGAGGACGGCACCGGGGATGGCCGATGCGAGGAAGGACCTGACCAGCCCGGGCAGACCCTTGTAGGGCGTGATGCGGCCGAGAGATAGGACCACTCGCGCATCCTCGGGCAACCCGAGCCGGGAGCGTGCCTCGGGCCGCCGGATGCCGTCGGGATAGCGGCCGATGTAATGGCAGTGGGGCACCTGGAAGATTCGCGTCCGGGGGCCGACGCGGTAGGTCGACCGAAAGAGGCGCTCGGCGGCGGCGGTGGCGACGGTGACGGCCCGGACGTTGTCGATGATGCGCTGGACCATGCGGATCTCGTGGGCGGCATCCGGCGCGTCATGGGGATAGAGGTTGTCCGCGGAATAGCTCGCGGGAAACCGACCGAGGCGGCGCAGGCCGTCGGCGAACATGAGCCGCTTGGCGAGCGTGCCGGCGCAGGTGGAGGAATGGTACAGGTTGCCGGGCCAGAGAAGGTGCAGCGCGTCGACGCCCGACGCCATCGCGCGACGGAGCGGGAAGAACTTCGTGTCCTGGAGGCGGCGAGGCGCGAAACCCGCGGCGGCGACGGCTTCCGCGAGCATCTCGGTGTAGGGGTTTCCGGGGCCGCCGAAGGGGAATAGGCCGATGGTTCTCATTCGAAAGGCGGGCGGTGGAACTTGGTGTAGAGGAGCTTGCTGCGGCGCTCGCCGACCGGCTTGGCCGGCACGCCGGCGACGATGGCCATCGCGGGGACATCCCTGGTGACTATGGCTCCGGCCGCGACGACCGCCCCCCGGCCGATGGTGACGCCGGGCATGATGACGGCGCGGTGCCCGATCCAGGCATGGTCGCCGATGGTCACCGGCCCGCCCTTGTCGCGATGGTGGTCGTCGTGCGGGTCATGTCCCAGGGTCCAGATGACCGCCTCCTGCGCGATGTCGACATTGTCCCCGATGACCAGCGGGCCGCCGCGCCCGTCGAGCAGGATACCGCGGTTAAGGACGCAGTTGCGGCCGACGCGTATGTTTCGGGGGCGCCTGAACTCGCAGGCCATCAGGAAGGAGGTCCGTTCCCCGACGGAGCCCATCACCCTGCGAAGGACAAGCAGACGCAGGAGGTGGCTGGGGAACGACATGATCCATCGGTTGAGGAGATACATCAGGAACCTGAGGACCGCGGACTTGAACCGTGCCATGGCAAAAATCGGCTCAGGACCCCCTGACAGCCGCATCGATGTGGTCCCCCACGGCGGCGCGGGCCTGCGCGGCGTATCTGGCAAGGGCGGCGAGCGAGCGCGCAAGGGCGGCGCGCTGGCGGATCAGGGCGACGACCGTCTCCGCGCGAAGGGCGCGATGGGCGCGGGATTGGAGATCGGTCGAGGGGACCAGAAGCTCGGTGAGGTCATGCGTCATGTAGAGCAGGGCACGCTTGTCGCGCATCGCCTCGCGGAAGCCCATGTTCGCATTTCGAAGCGAGCGCGGGCTCGGCTCATGGATGCAGACGGCCGGGATGCCCTGTATCAGGCAATTGATGGCGAGATGATAGGTGTCCGTCACGACGAGCTGGAACCTCCGCAGCCCATTGAGGGTATCCCCGGGGGTCATCTCGACGCCTTCCGGCACCTTCCTGAGACCGGGCAGCGTCCAGGAAAGGACGTGGTTGATGGGGGCGAAAAGCCCGCCGGCATGGCGATCCCAGGGAATCCAGGCGACGTCGGCGCCGAGACGGTCCGCGAGACCGGCTATGAAGCGCGAGGCGCCAAACCATGGGAATCCGCGCTCCGATCGGCCGAAATAGATCCCGACGGCTCCATCGAAGGACGAGAGCTCGGCGGGTGACGCCTGCTGCAACCCTCGGATATCCTCGGGCAAGTTGAGCATGGCGGCATCCGGGCCGAGGAACTGGCGGCCGAAGTCATCGCGGATGTTGCTCACCTGCCAGGCGGAATAGGGATCCCGGACCCGGATGAAGTCAGCCGACCGATAGAGGGCGGCGAGGCTCGCGAGATAGCGCGGGTCCTCATAGTCGCCCATGCGATTCTGGAAGAGGGTCCCGCCATAACAGGCGACGCCCGCGGGGCGAACGCCCTCGAGCATGAAATGGCGCATGCACCAATCCAGGCATTGGTCGAGGCCCACGGACATGCCCTGGAGGGCGCATGCCTTCATGAGCCGCCTGGCCGACTGGCGCTGATAATCCCATCCGTGCTGGAAATCCCCCCAATAAAGGACGGGGCCGTCGGGCGCGGCCGGATCGAGCAGCGTGGTGGGATGGAAGTCCATCGGCCAGATATCCGTGTCCCGCGTCTCCTGCCGGTAGCCGGGGGCCCGGCTGTCGTAGGCGCCCCAGGGCCGCACCAGACGGACGCGACCGAGATGCCCGCGCTCGCGGATGATGGAGTGGGCCGCCAGGTCGACGGTGTTCATCCCAAGATTGGTGCCGGCGCCGAGGCCCGCGGGCGCGCATCTTATGGTGAGGGTAGCCATGGTTCAGCGGCCGCCGAGGCGGGGCAGCAGGAATTCGCCCTTTTGCTCGATGGCATTGACGACGAGGCGCATGGTCTCGTCCTCCATCAGCTCGCCGATGGTGGAAAAGCCGAGCGCGCGCACGTCGGTGTGGCGGGGCTCGTAAAGGCACGTCCATGGGAGCTGGTATCTCTCGAACAGCAGGTGGGCGTAGCGCAGGGCGAGCCGCCGGGATGCCGACATATCGGCGGCGCCGCGCGCCCACCCATCAAGCAACCCGAAATAGGCCTCCTTGCTCTCGACATCGATGGTGAAGCCCTTGCCGCGGTAGTGGGTTCTCGACACGCAGGCGACCGGGACCCCCTCCAGCGGAAGCTCCATGCCGACCGTGCTGGTGTGAACCAGCCCAAGGTCGGTGACCTTGAGGATGGACCATGAGTTGACCTCGGCGGTCGGCTCGATCAGCCGGATGTTCGGCGGCAGCTCCGGGAACGCCTTGCGTATGATGTCCGCGAACGGCTGGCGGGTGCCGATGACGGCCTCCGCAGGATGGATCTTGATTATCAGCTGCCTGTCCTGCCTCCCGGCGAACCAGCGGATCGTCTCGATCGTCCACTCGATCGGGTTCCCGAAGACGATCTCGCGCTGGGCGCTGGCGGCATCCCAAAGCACGTTGGTGAAAAGGGTGAAGGTGGTCTTGTGTGGATCAAGCCCGAACCGGCGCCGGGTCTCTGCGACATCCTCCTCGGCGCCGATGTTGTAGCGCAGGGTGTCCTGGGAATGGTCCTTCCTGCTTCGCAGGTAACCCTCGATCCGGCCGCGCTCGTCGGGGGTCAGCTCGACATCCTTGATCCTCTCCCACTCCGCCTCCACGCCCCACCAATCGGACGAGACGTCCCAGTTGAATTTCTGGGTGTTGCGCTTCTTGCCCTTGCCATAGGTCACGATGGGCACGCCGGCCTTGCCCAGGATCTCCATGGCCGGTCCCCATGTGCAATAGATGCCGTGGGACATGATGACCCGGGTGGGACGCATGGCGGCCACGGCGCGGCCGACCTGGGCCGAGATGGCCGCTGCGCGGCTGAAATCGGCCCTCCTGCCAGGGACGGCTTGCTGGCCCTCCAGGCTGCCGACCTGGAGATGCTTCAGCAAGGCGGCCTCGACATACTGGCCCCATTCGGTGGTGTCCTCGGTCGGCGAGGCGGCGGTGATGAGCGAGGAGACCGTTATGACGTCAAGGCCGGCGGCGGCGAAGTAAGCGGACCCGAAGGCCCAGCATTTGCCGCATGCCTCATCCCATCGATATTCCTGCCCGGATTTCTTCACCTCGCAGGCGGGCAAGGCCCGGTCGCAGACCACGAGCCTGACGCGGTGTCCGCGCGCCTTGAGCGCAAGGGCGAGGGCAACGTCGACGGAGGCGTTATAGGCATTCCCTCCGATCATCGTCAGGAACACGACGTCGTGTCCGGCCGGCGCGGGGGCGGGTGTCGGCGACGGCTTCCCGCCACTGGCCGCGGCTCGCCTGACCTGGGCGATGAGCACCTCGCGCCCGAGGGCGTCCCCGAGGCGGCTCCAGGAGACGCCTATCATGCGGCCGAGGCGCGCCAGGACGGGGACGACGGCCAGCCTCGTCCTGTAGCGGAGCGACGGCGAGGGGGGTCTGCGGTTCATGGTTGTCATGGTATCAAGGGGCGGGCGTGGGCCTGGAATCGGAGGGCCTCGGCGAGCGAGCCAAGGCAGCGGGTCTCAGCGAGGGATGGGAATGCGGCCTCGAGGCGCTTCATCGTTATGAAATCCTCGATGTTGTCCAAGGTGAGCCCGGAGCGGTGATCGATTCCCAGGTAGTCTTCGCGCAAGGCGAGTTTGCGCGTCCGGTCGTCGTTCCGGATATCCCAGGTGACGTGCTCCGCGGCCTTGGGTGAATAACGACGCGAGAGAAAATGCCCGTGCAGAAGCTCGCGGGAGACGACCTCGCCGGCGAAATGGCTGAGGGGGGCGACATAGCCATAATCGGCCTTGTCCGCCCTGACGGCGGCGACGAGGCCCTCGATGACCTCCGGCTGGGCGAGGTAGTTGTCGCAGGTGAGCCGGACGACATGGTCCGCGCGGCTGCCGGCCGTGGCATGGTAAAATCGGGCCAGGACATCGTCCTCGCTGCCGCTGAAGAAGCGCACCCCCTTCGCCTCGACCAGCCGGCGCCCGAGCTCGTTGCCCGGAGCGTCGCCGGTGGCGAAGACAACCTCCTCGGCGCCTCGGACGGCGAGCGCTATGTCGCACATGCGCTCCCAGACGGTCTGGCCGAAGAACGGCAGGAATCCCTTTGCGGGCAATCGGGTGGAGCGGAGACGGGCTTGCAGTACGATGATCATGATCGGAGGGCGAGGAGGTCGCACACCCTGTCGGCGCCCTTGCCATCGACGATCCGAAGGGCGGCCGCGCTCATCCTGGCGAGGTCCGCGGGGTGGCTGGACAGTCCCTCGACATGGCGCGCGATGAGACGCGGGGTGCAGGAATCCAGCCGGCCCAGCGAGATGCCTGCGCCAAGGGAATGCAGGTGCTCCGCCAGCGGCTCCTGGTTGTCGGCGATGACAAGCGCGAGCGACGGGACGCCGAGGGCGGCGAGCTCCCAAATCGTCGCGCCCGCGGCTGATATCGCGAGATCGGAGGCCTCGACAAGGTCCGGAAATCCTTGGATGGCGGGCATGGCGGATATGGCCGGATGGCGCGCGGCCCGGCGAAGGATCGCCTCCCTGTCCGGATGCGCGTGCCCGACGAGCAAGGTCGTCGGCGGCAGCCGATCTCCCAGCAGGTCGGCGGCATCCAGGAAGGCCTGGTGGGCGCCGGGCGCGGCGCCGCCGCCGAATGACACAAGCATCCGCCTCACCGAGTCTCTGACGACCCGCCGGGAGAGCGGTCTGCGGAACTCGCGGCGGAGCACGGTGAAACCCGGCCCGAGCAACAGCCGGGCCTTGGGCGCGCTTGAGCCGTAGAGCGCGTCGGTCGCATGGGGATTTTGGTTGAGGATAAGGTCGACCGGCAGCTCGGGCGCGTGGCGGTGGTCGGTCCACAGGGCTATTCTCGCCCTCCCGGCGACCTGCCTGAGCCATTCCTGGCCAAAGCCATATCCATCGACGATCAACCAGTCGGCATCCTCCGCAAGGGCGCGGGTAAGCCGGGCATCCTCAGCCGAGGCTGGCGAGGCGCCTATGAGGTGGACCGTGATGCCTTCGGAGCGGAGACGGGCGCATATCGCATCGGGAATGGCGGCGCATGCGAAAGCCACAGCCCCACCCCTGTCCTGCCAAGCCTGGGCCAGTCCAAGGCACCGCATGACATGGCCGACGCCGACATCAGGTCCGGCATCCGCCCGTATGAGGATCGTGCCCGGCGAGCGCATGCGTCAGAGGGGAAGATATCCGATGAACCCCCGCTGGACCCATCGGCCCCCGGCGCGCCTTAGGTGGAAGAGGCTCTGCCATTGGAGGGGGATCGGCTCGCCGTCCGCCGGATGCAGACGGCCGTCGAAGCGCTTGTGGACGATGGCAGCGTCCCCCTCGACATCGATTCGCGCCAAACTCATCGAGGCGAAGAGATCCCTCGCCAATGGCACCCTCCAAGTCCTCCGGGCGAAGGCGCGGGCCTCCGTCAGCCAAGCATCCCTGTAGCTGGCCAGGGACGGGTATGTCATCTGCCATGCCAGGGGGTCGGCGGAAAACCGCGCGTCCCATCCGGCGAAGCCCTCGGCGGCGAAGTCCCCCTCGCATACCGCCCAATCGGCGGCGGCGAAGCCAAGGATGTCCCTCTTGACGCAGATATCCCAGAGGGCGGCCTCATCGGTGCCGCCGCCATGCGGATTGGCCGGTTCAACCGGGGTCATTGGCAGTCGCCGGGGCGGATGCAGTCACCCGAGGAGACCGGCGCGATCAGGTTGCGACCGAGCAGCTCGGACAGGCGGTGGGGAGGCAGGGCGTCGGCGGGGCACGGGCGGAGAACCACGAGGTCCGAGGCCGAGAGGCGGTGGTTCGCGGGCAGGTCTCGCGCCGCCCTCACGGCGCGGCGTTGGACGATGACAGTGCCTGTCTCATTGGACTCGAGCCTCTTGACGCCATCGCCGATGGCGAGGCGCAGGGCCTCGGGATCCTCGACCATGGAGGACACGAGCTCGAGGCGCCGCTCGAAGGACGGGGAGTCCTCCGCGGAGAGCCGGCGCTGGAGATCCGCGGTTCGCCTCGACATCGCCGACCATGATTCCGGGGTCATGGAGAAGGCGTGGTCCTGTCCCTCGAGGGTGTTGTCGAAGGTGAAATGCTTCTCGACCGCGCAGCAGCCGAACAGGCCGACCGCGCCGAGCACGGTCATGTCGCCATGCGTGTGGTCCGAGAGACCCACTGGCACATCCGGCCAACGGCGGGCATAGGTCTCGAGAACCCTGAGATTGATGTGGCTGAAGCGCTCGAGGCGCTCCGCGCGGGTCTCGCCGACCTTTGCGGTGTACTCGGTGTTGCATTGCATGAGCAACACCTGGCGGGATGCGGCCAGCGCGACCGCCATCGCCCCCTCGACCTCGGCCATCGTGGAGGCCCCGGTCGCCAGGAGCAGGGGCCTGCCCGTCTCGGCCATCGCCTTGATCTCCTCGTGCCAGGTGAGGTCGCCCGAACCCAGCTTGAAGGCGCAGACATGCGGCGCGACCGCGCGCACGAGCTCGAGGGAGTAGGGTGAGGTGAAGTAATGGAGCCCGAGGCGGCGGCAGAGCGACCCCAGCTCCTCGGTCCAGCCCAGGGGAATCGAGGCCGCCTTGTAGGAATCGAAGACGGATTGCTTCCAGCCGGACTGGTGCGTCCTGGTGCCCTGAAGGTGCCGGAATCCATAGTCGGAGACGATGGTCTCGGCGGAGAAGTTCTGCATCTTGACGGCGTCGACCCCTGACTCGGCGCAGGCGTGGACCAGCTCCTTTGCCTTCGTGAGGGAGCCGCAGTGATTGGACGCGATGTCGGCGATGAAATAGACGGGGTGTCCCGTGCCGACCGCCCGGTTGCTGATGGTTATCTGTGGCATTTTTTATCTGGGTTTGGAAAGCAGGGGGCTCAGGCCCGGCTCGCCGAGCAGCCCCTGGATCGTCTCGGCCTCCGTGCGTCGCCAGCGCCCGCCGGTCAGGGCATGGGTCGCGGCGCAGTCCAACGCGATATGGCAAGACTTGGGGGCTCCCGGCAGCACCAGCCCCGAAGGCGATGGCGACGCGGCGGAGAAAATCGACCTCCTCGCTGGCATCGACCGTCCCGAGGTGCATGAATCCGCGGGCGGAAGGCAGCAGGACGTTGTCGCGCACCTGTCTGGCGAAATCCCGGTCAAGCATGCGGTTCTGGACAATCCCGATATTCACATCGACACGCTCGCCTTTGGCCAGACGGCGAAGGAAGGACTCGTTGCGCGAGGGCTTCCAGGGTGACCAACCTTGGATTGAGGCGAAGCGGAGCACCTGCCAATCCCCACGCGGGTGCTCGCTGGCAAGCAGGTGCTCGCATGTCGCCTTGAACGAGCCGTATGGCGTGCTGGCGGTCGGCGTCGCCTGCTCATCCAGCGCGAGACCGGGGGCGTGGCCCTCGAAAACCAAGGCGGACGAGGCGTAGATATAACGCGCCCCCAGATCGGAGCACAGCCGGGCCATCTTGGCGTGAATCTCAAGGCCGGCGGAATTCTCGCCGCGGAGCAGGTTGAAGACCACGGCGGGGCGGCGTCGGCGGATGAGCGCCTCGAAGGCTGATGGTGCGGCGGCCACCTCGAGGCGCGGCATGTCGGCGGCGGCCGGCGGCGATTCCCCGGACACCGAGGAAGTTGTCCCGAGAACGGGCACGCCGTGTTCGGCGAAGGCCTCGGCCAGCCTGAAGCCGATCCAGGAGCGGGCTCCCAGGATGACGACACCGCCGGCGCTCATGGCCGGAACCCGGGATCGACATGGCGCGCGATCAGCTCGCGGATCTGCTCGACCGTGAGCCACGTGTCATTCGTGCCTGAATTGTAGACGAAGCCCTCGGGAATCCGCCTGGCCCCGGTTGCCTTGCAATAGTCATCGACGCTGTAGCGATGGCCCTGCGGCAGGATGGCGTAGTAGGGCCCAAGGTCGACGGTGGTGAAGGAGTCCGAGGAGGTGATCATCTCCTCGTGGATTTTCTCGCCCGGGCGGATGCCGACGATGACCTGCCTTGCCTTGGGTGCGATGGCGGTGGCGACGTCCGTGATGCGATACGAGGGGATCTTGGGGACGAATATCTCGCCGCCATGGGCCGAGCAAAGCGCGTGGAGCACCATGCCCACGCCCTCGTCCAGCGATATGTTGAAGCGGGTCATCGTGGCGTCGGTTATGGGAAGGGTCCCCTCCGCCCTCTTGGCCAGGAAGAACGGGATGACAGAGCCCCGCGACCCCATGACGTTGCCGTAACGAACCACGGAGAGCCTGAGGTCGCGGGCGCCCTTGATGTTGTTCGCTGCCACGAAGAGCTTGTCGGAGCAGAGCTTGGTGGCGCCGTAGAGATTGATGGGGGCGGCGGCCTTGTCCGTGGACAGGGCGACGACATTGCGCACCTGCGAGTCCAGCGCGGCGTTTATGACATTCTCGGCGCCGTTGATGTTCGTCATGATGCACTCCATCGGGTTGTTCTCGGCGGCCGGCACCTGCTTGAGGGCGGCGGCATGCACTATGGTGTCCACCCCCTCGCAGGCCCGGGTGAGCCGCGCGCGGTCGCGG
>VFQT010001206.1_pt1 | contig 32495 bp, 24 predicted proteins | sample 3512381 | NCBI WGS metagenome assembly VFQT01 (sample SAMN10412376, study PRJNA504923) | tailings metagenome | isolation source: Relicate 2 Philex TSF3 active mining site | place: Philippines: Tuba, Benguet | collected 2017-08-29 | reverse complement strand
TGTCCACTGCCATTCTTTTCAACGGCAGTTCCACACCCCGATCGCGCAGCCACGCATCCACCGAAGACGGGCGAATGACACTCAGCCCAACCATCACAATCGTGGTCAGTATGACCACCACGGTGCGAGGCCGTCGCAGGGCAAAATTGATGGGGTTCATCCAGTTCCTTCAGCCGCAAAAGGCCCCCCGCAATATACGTGACACAAATGACGGCGTTTAGCCAAAACCGCAGGCAGCAGGGACCAACTAATTGTCACTGAGAGAGCCACTCAAGTGCTACCGAATTGAATGAAATCACCGCGGTTTGTCCATGATTCGCTGTTCAGGGATTCGCAATTTGCCTCGAATGATGCGACGAGATCCCGACACTGACTCGGCAGACAATGAACATCTGCAGAACGTTCGGAATTCTGGCGAATCAATTGTTTCAATGCGAAGAACCTTGACCCTGGGTTTCCAGCTGCCTCAGCGAGCCGCGCTTCGACGACCGCCATCGTTGGGGCAGCAGGACTTCTGGCGTGCCCCCGGTTTTCGTCGATGTTGGCCGAAGTTGAGATTTCGGGGGTACGAACTTGCCGTACGGAACGTCGTTGTGAGAATCGTGGCGGAAGAATTGTTTGGTGGATGTCTCCTGGCGGCTATGCGCCTCGTCGGAAGTTGAATATGTCCAATTCGGTGACGCCTGGTTCAGCGGGGCGAAATGAACAGTTTTCGGACAAGGAAGTGCAGAGCTTTCTGCGGGATGGATTCCTGGTCCAGCGGGGAATGATGCCTCCCGAGTATCTGGCTCAGATGAAGGCGATCACGGATCGGGATCTCGCAGGGCATCTGGGCGATGTTGAGTATGAAGCCGACCTGCATTATCCGGGTGCGCCCGAGTCACTGGATGCCGAAGGTGGCAAGACCATTCGACGGCTGCGTCAGGCAGTCAGTCGCGATCCCGTGTTTTTGAAACTGCTGAAAGAGCCGTTCCTGCTTCAGCGGCTTCAGCAGTTGCTTGGGCCGCATGTCGTCATGCCACTGGCTCACCACAACTGCATTATGACGAAACAACCTCGTTACAGCAGCGATACGGGATGGCACCAGGATACTCGCTATTGGGCCTTTCAGTCCGGCGATCTTGTCAACATCTGGATCGCCCTTGGTCCGGAGAACCGGCACAACGGATGTTTGCAGGTTTTGCCCGGAACGCACCTTGCTGCAGCCGAGCGATCGCGGCTGGACGAAGCTCAGTTTCTGCGAACCGACCTTCCGGAGAATCAGCCATTGCTGCAGTCCGCTCAGGCTGTTGAACTTGTTCCTGGTGATGTGCTGTTCTTTCACGCCCGATGCTTCCACGCGGCGACGCGAAACTACTCGACACAGACCAAGCAGTCAGTCGTGTTTACGTTTCGATCGGCGGAGAACTTGCCGATTGCGGGGACGCGATCAGCGCAATGGCCAGAGTTGCTGCTGTCTTAGAAGCGTTCTCTTCTACGCACTGAGCTGGCCGGTTGTTCCCATGTAACAGCAATGTCCTGCCAGAGAGATCAGGGAGCGATGGCTTTGCGCAGCAGGTTGTGGGTCATGATCTGGATTCGTTCATCCGGGCCGTGCGGGCGGCTGAAGTGTGACCATGGCAGAGTATGTCCCGGCGGATCGCCAAGTGCCTGAGCCCACCAGATGGTTGCTGCGTTGAAGACGAAGTTGTTTTTGGGGCCCGGATAAATTGTCGCGGTCCATTGTTGAGGATTCACGCCGCCCTGCCATGCGGTTCCGGAAGCGACGACTTCAAGTCCCGGAATATCTGCGGGCTGGCCATGGTATTCCCAGCCGATGAGTCCCGGGACGGAGTCCCCATTCTGGACGCCGGCTCCTTTGAAGATCCAGTGGTCGGACTTTGTGATCGTCCAGTCGCCTCCGCCGTTAACGGGTTCGACGTTCCGAGCACCCATCAGGAGGCCATCATCCGGTCCTCGGTGAGGAAACGGGCCGTGTTCCTTTTCACGCTGAACCGCATAAGCGTTCTCAGCTCCGTACGGGCCACCTCGGAAGAAGATACGATTTGGGCGTCCATCAGAGGATGCTCGCAGCGGACTGACCCAGCACACACTGTTGCCGGAAAGGAACATGAGATCGACACCCGCATCTCGCATCGCCATCACGCTGTTGTACTGCCGGAGATCCCAGTACTCATCGTGGCCGACGCTGACGAAGCACTTGCACTTGAGTCCTCGATCCGGAGTCACCATGTCGCTGTTTGAGCAGTATGAAACGTCATAGCCGTTTTGTTCGAGCCAGTATGTCAACGGGAACTCGTACGGTATGAATTCCCCCGCGCCGACCGTCAGTGGATCGTTCACGACAGACGTGTACTGAGCTTCTCTTCCGTACGGTCGATCGAAGCTGACATCAGCCCAGGGGCCCTGCCCTCCTTTGGGATGCGTATAAACGGAATAATGACTTGGCCAGACGTTGTAAGCCTGCCATGTGTTGTCCGAGCACTGGAACAAAATGTCTGCCGGACGATCATCCCGGACGATGAAGATCACGTAGCTTTGCCAGTACGGTTCGTTGCCCTCCGGGATTGTTGTCATCCGGCCGAGGTAAACTCCGCTGAGCCAGTCGCTGGGGATCGTCAGAGTCAGTGAAGCCTTCCACTGACATTCGTGCAGATCCTTTTCGCCCTTGACCGGTTCCGGCTGAGTCACTCCTTCAACACGCTCGATCGTCTTCATCAAGCGTGCGCCGCGACCACCGTAGTAACCTGTCCGGAAGAACTCCATCCGAAAGGCTCGCGCTGGGTTTGTGGAGACCATGATGTCAATGGATTCTCCTGCCGCAACGCTTTGCTTTGAGCAGTAGCCTTCGATATTTGCAGATCGTCCTGCGGCGTCGACTTTGACCCGAGTCAGCTGCCAGTCTCTGGCTCCCGGCTGAGCGTTTTCCTTCTGAATCAGATTGTCTGCAGCAACAACCTCGGTAAATTCAGGAATTCCGAAGATGGCAAAAAAGCTCACAGCGAAACAGGAAAACCTGGCACTCGGCGACATGGGAGACCCTTCGCAGCGCGGAGAATGATGAGGTGGGAAAGAGGCTGGCAGAATGCAGTGTGGCGACTATTTTCCGCAGTGCAATCGTGCGACAAAGAAGTAGTGGAACTCGCCAGAGTTCCTTTCTCAAATCTCAAATCTCAAATCTCAAATCTCAAATCTACTTCCCACTCCCCGCGGCGCTTCAGTCCTTCGCGCCGCTTTGTTCCGTCACACTTTCTGCCTCTGAGACACTGATAAGAAGGTCGTTGTCAGCGTCCAGTGTTTTGAACTGGTCAGCGGTCCCCAGAAACTCTCTGGGGGATAGGTCACCGTCCTGATTTCGGTCCATCCGTCGAAACCACTCGGGGCCGGACAACGATGCACGCCCGGGGAGGATCGCGTCACCGCTGTTCATCGACATCATATCCATCGCCATTGTCTTTCCTTGAAGGCGCGCGAAGTCGGAACGGCCGAGCCCGATTGTGAGGACGTATTCGGTTCCCAGTTCTGTTTCCGCGAAGCGTCCATCGCCGTTGCCATCGTACTTCTTCAACACTTCGGGCCCTCCGCGAAACTCGCGTGTGGTCAGACGCCGATCCTCATTGGCATCCAGAAGTCCGAACAGTGTTTTGCCATCCTGCTCGACCGTGACCTCGATGCGACTGGCGATTGCCGCCTGTTCCCGTTCGCTGTAACCAAACAGTTCGTCGCGAGTCAGCTGGAGGTCGCCATCGGCATCAAGCTCTTTGAACGTTGCCTTCACTCCGGTCTGATCCAGTGCCGCCTGGATTCCAGGGAATTCAGATTCATCCAGGGACTGGCTTTTGTCGCCATCCGCCATCACAAACGTCTGGCCCAGGTAGCCTTTTGTGTTGGTGCGGTTACTGGATGCTCCCCCGCGAGCAATGACCGACATCCGAACGCCGTCGACAAGCAGGATCTTGCGGCCGAAGCTTTCATCGGCCAGTTTCAGGAACGACGCTGACGACGGCGGAATCGTCACGACAACGTCACTCGAATTCGCTTTGTCTGACAGACGAACGTCAAGTGTCAGATGGTAATCCGGCTTGTCCAGGAACGCTGCGACACCATTAGAATCGAGCGGTCCTTTGCCTGCGAGTGCTGGAAGGCGAAATGAACTGCTGTCAATCTTCCCGTCAGCTCCGTAGCGTTTGATCATCCGGTCGGCAGCCATCTGTCGTGAGGCTGCATCGGTCACATGAAAATAAGGAAGGTTTGCAACTTCCGGAGTGATTGCTGCATCGCGGCTGCGAGGATCTCGAAAAGGCATCAGTTCTGAAAGACTGAATGACTCATCATTGTCCAGGTCACGAAATCGAAGAGTTCGGCCGGAAGCCTGAAGTTCTTCGGTCGACACGATCCCGTTCTGGTCCAGGTCAACCAGGCTTGAAAGGCGGACGGCGTCGTCTGCCGCCTGTGGCTGAGCAATCAAGTCGAAAGCTCGCGGCAGTCGATTTCGGAGCCATTCAGCGAATTCCATTGCATCGACATCGGTCGTTTCGGTACCGGACGTCATCAGTTCCAGGACCTTCTGGCCTGCCGGGACATTGGCCAGTTTCTTCATGTTGTCATTGAGCAGGCCGAGTTCTGTCGCAGTCAGTCGTCCGTCCTTGTTCACATCCATCTGGCGAGCCAGGTAGCGGCTGACCCAGCGACGGTAGGGCATCAGGGCCACTGAAACTCGCAGTTCGGCAATCACGGGGCCGTCGGGGGCGAGAATGACAAAGGTTGCTGAATCGGCTTCCGGCGGCTTCTTAGTCGCTGACTGAGCCGGTTCTGATGCAACGGCTGGCGTGCCGGAAACCTGCTGAATTGCAGTGAGCACAGTGGCGATCATCAGCGATATGATGGCCGGCTTCCGGTTCTCAAAGCATGGACGCTGGAGCAGATTCACGGAGATTCTCCCGGAACGCGCAGACTGTATTCAGACACACAGATGACTATCATAAAGAGTCCCAACTGTAACGTGCGACCCTGCTAGAGTTGAGTTCGTCCGGAATTTGTCTAAGCAGGCAGCCATATCTGTGCCTGTGAGAATTCCATGGAAAAACAGACTGTTATGACGGCGGCGGAGTTCGCAGCCCGGCGTCACGAGTTGCCCGAATCAGGCCGCTGGCACGAACTTCACGATGGAATGCCAGTCCTGCTTTCGGCGCCGGATGACGTGTATGGCAACGTCGTTCGAAATCTGTCTCGCATGCTTGGCGAGTGGTTTCGTACTCAACCGGCCGCTTCCGGAGGGTATGCCTGTTTCGCACTGGGACTGCATGTGAAGCAGAATCCGGACACCGTCTACTTTCCGGCCATCTCCGTGTTTCGGGAAGGACGACCGTTCTCACAGTCGGACCTTTCAATTGCCACCGAGGTGCCACGCGTTGTCGTCGACATCGCCTCCTCCAACGATCGTCGCACCGATATGCGGTTGCGAACGACCGCATACGTCAAACTGGGCGCTGAGGTGGTCTGGATCCCGGATCCGTTTAAGAAGGAAGTCCAGGTCATCACTCGCGGCAGCCATACCCTTGCATTGGGAAAATGGCAGGAGCTTGACGGAGGAAAGGCATTGCCCGGGTTTCGGATGTCAGTAGAAAAAGTCTTCGCCGACCCCGAATGGTGGGACGGCAAGTTGCCGGAGTTCGAAGTTCGGCAGTAGCCGTCCGATGATGAAGCCCTGCAAACCCCATCGTGGCTCGTGTCTCCGACGCGAGAACAACCCATCGTAATTCCTGCCGACCAGGCAACGCTGTGAAGACTCAGTAGTGGATCTCGCCAGAGATCCCGCAACTTTTTTGATGATGGAACTCTGGCGAGTTCCACTACGTTGATGCCTGATCCGTTTCGCGTGCATGTCGTCACCGAGTGCATTACCATCCCGCTGGTCGCTGAAGTCACTCAATCCCTCCTCGAATTTCCCGCCTGAACTGGAGTCTTCCTGTGCTGCTGTTTGATGGTCACCTTGACCTTGCCTTGAATGGTGTCGACTGGAACCGAGACCTTCGCTGCGAAGTGGATGATTTGCGGGCGCAGGAACGAGCTCTTGGGATGACAGACCCTGGACGCTGCGGAAGCACGTTGAGTTTTCCGGAACTTCGTCGCGCGGAAATCGGCCTGTGTCTCAGTACGCTGCTGGCTCGCCAGGAAAAAGAGATCAATCATTCGTTCGGCTGGACAAGTCCTCAGGCCTGTTACGCCATGGCTCATGCTCATCTGGCTTGGCACCGTGCTATGGAGCGAGCCGGATATCTTCGATCGATTCGGACAAAGCAGGATCTGGAGTTCCATCTGGAGGACTGGAAGCTTCATCCGCAGACAGCTCCGCTGGGGTTCATCCAGACGATGGAAGGTGCTGATCCGCTGCTCGTGCCTGATACGATCAATGAGTTCTATGAGCACGGCCTGCGAGCCATCGGCCTGACTCATTATGGCGCCAATCGCTATGGCGGCGGGACAGCGTGTGAAGTGGGGCTGGCGGTTGATGCGATTCCGCTGCTGCGCCGCATCGAAGAACTCAAAATGACGGTCGATGTCACTCATTTGTCCGACGTTGCCTTCTGGCAGGTATTGGAATATTTCAGTGGTCGGATTCATGCGAGCCATCAGAATTCCCGAAGGCTGGCCCCCTGGCAGCGTCAGTTTTCTGATGAACAGTACAAGGCGGTTATCGAGCGTGATGGTGTGATCGGGATTGCATTTGACATCATCATGATGCAGCCCGGTTATGTCCGTCGAGTCAGTGAGGCGACGGTGACAATGGAACGTGCTGTCGAGAATATCGACATCATTGTCCAGCTGGCGGGAAATGCCAGGAATGTTGGAATCGGAAGCGATCTTGACGGCGGTTACGGTGTCGAACAGACGCCGGCCGATTTTGATCGCATCCGCGATTTGCAGCGGCTGACCGACCTGTTGTCTCGCCGCGGTTATCCCGAAGCGGACATCGCGGCCATCATGCACGGCAACTGGATCCGGTTTTTCAGCGAAGTGCTGCCGGACTAATCATTGCGGGGCTCTGTGGTCCTGAGCCATCGTGCAGGATGCTGAAAGCCTGAGACGTTAAGGAGAGTTTGAACAGTCATGTCTGCTGAGCCGAAGTCTGTTGCTGAAGGTTCAGCAAAAGCGCCAGTCTGGCTGGCGGATCTTTCTTTGCTGTCCGTGGCGATCATTTGGGGCGTCAATGTTCCCATTATGAAAGTTGCGCTTCTGAAGATGGACCGCTTCGCGCTGAACGGTCTTCGGCTGGTAATTTCTGCCGGCGTCCTGCTGATCTTTGCGTGGCTTGAATACCGAAAAGGCATTCGGCCTCAGTTGCGGAAAAACTGGAAGCGGATTCTGGGCTACGCGGTGCTGGTTTCTGTGCTGTACCAGCTGTTGTTTCTGCTGGCAGTTTCTCAGACAACCTCGGCTGATATCGCGCTGATCATGGCCACCGTGCCGATGTGGACCGCGATAGGCGCACGGATTTTTCTCAAGGAGTATCTTCCGTGGCTGGCGTGGGTCGGGCTGTTCATTGCCTTCGCCGGGACGACAATTGTGACGTTGCAGGGGAAAGGCAGTCCCGCCAGTCGCCCATCGACAGTGGTTTCAGAAGACCGTGAGGCTGCTGAGAACGTGGAAGCAGCGACCGCGCAGACTCCGGGGATAGCGACCTCCGCCGGTTCGATCAAAGAGTCCAGCGATGTCGCAACGTCCGCAAGCCCATCGACAAAAGCAAATGCCGCGACTGAGCAGCGGCGTTTTCTTGGCAACCTGATTGCTCTGGTTGCGGCCCTGACGTGGTCGGGCGGAACGATCTTCAGTCGTCCGGTGCTCAAGTCGATTTCTCCCATGCAGCTCTCTGCATTCTCGGCGACTCTGGGACTTCCCTTTCATCTCGCGATTGCCTGGCCGACGATTCCGGCCAGCCTCGTGTTGCTGAAGCAGATTCCGATGGACCTGTGCCTGCTGTATTCCGGAGTTTTGTCGACCGGACTGGCTCTTCCGATGTGGAGCTTTGGCGTCAAGAACGCCGGGGCAGCTCACGCGACGATGTTTCAAAACCTCAGCCCGATTTTTGCTATTATGACGGCCTGGTTATGGCTGAGTGAGCCCCTGAATGCGGCTCAAATCACCGGTGGCGTGCTGATTCTTGGCGGGCTTCTGGTCATGCGATGGTCGCGCTGACGAACTGTCGTTTCGCGGGTCGGATGCGTGGCGACAAAGAGGGAGAGTCAACGTGCCAGTAATTTCGCCCGGCTTGCCCAGTCAATTGGCGACGCGGAAACTTCCCGCTGTTCAAACGATAAAGCAGTGATCGTGCACCGAGGTTTGTGAAGAAAACTTCACAAATCTGGGGGTGTCCTGACCGCAGAAGGGATTGAAGCGCACTGGCGGGAAGATAGACTCACAGCACCTTTCAACGGTGCAATGGTTCCGAACAAGACGTTTCGTCATCCCCTCAGATTGTTCAACTGGACCTACAATGTTCCTAAAGCGATTCGGGCGTGCGCAGTTTGTTGCGCTGGCGGCAATGTTGGTGTTTCTGCCTGGTTGCGGAAGTGATGATACTCCGCCGCTGGGAGAAGTTAGCGGGACCATCACGCTGGATGGTGAACCGCTCGAAGGCGTCATCGTCGTCTTCAAACCGGAAAACGGCCGTGCTGCGACGGGCACGACGGATGCCTCCGGGCAGTACAGTCTTGAGTTTTCCTATCAGGTGGAAGGCTGCAAGGTCGGTGCGAATAAGGTGCACCTTGAATGGCCTCTTGGCGCGACCAACGCAAAGGTCCTTCCACCACGCTACACAACTTCCTCCGAGCTTTCGGCCGACGTGAAAGAGGGAGCGAACGTGATTGACTTCAAGCTCGAGTCAGATGCATCGACTAAAGGGAAGAAGCAGGTAATCCCTGACTAAAGACAGCCCTTCGAATCATTATGTTGTTTCCTTTCTACTCAGGAGTCACGCATGAAGGTCCTCTCGAAACGAAGCCGCGGCTTCACACTGATCGAACTGCTGGTGGTGATTGCCATCATCGCTATACTGGTAGCACTGCTGCTGCCCGCTGTTCAGCAGGCACGTGAAGCGGCTCGCCGAACGCAGTGTAAGAACAATCTGAAGCAGCTCGGGCTGGCCATTCACAACTATCATGACGTGTTCAACACGTTTCCGTGTGGTTTCATTATGCGAAACCCACCGACAGCGAATGCGAACTCGATTGAACGAGGAATGTACAGCTGGGGTGCGTTCATCCTGCCACAGCTGGAACAGACAAACCTGTTCTCCATCCTGAACGTGGGCAACACGCGGCTCGAGCAAAATCTGCAGACAACAGCCGGACTCGCCGCGCTGCAGACTCCGCTTCCGATGTTTCGCTGTCCATCGGATACAGGTCCGGCGCTGAACGACTTTGATGACTCGAAGTCAGACAGTGCGGCCCTGAATGCAAACCAGTACGTCGGCTACGTCACGCCTGACGGAACCACTCGCGTGGCCATTGCGACCTCAAACTACATGATGGTTGCCAATCCGTCCGACAGTACGACACCAATGGTCTTCGCGGCTCAGTATGGCCCACCGCTCGGTGTTGGTTTCATCAATTCGAAGATCAACTTCCGAGACATCACCGACGGAACCAGCAATACACTGATGATTGGCGAGCGTGCCTGGAAGTTCAACAACCTGACGATCGGCGCCGGTACGGCACTGGGATTCAGTGCTGAAGTCAATGCGTCCGGAAGCAACGTCCGAACAGCCGCACTGGCATGTCTCGCGATTGGCTACGACGGAATTAACTACAGTGCAACGAATCGCGTGCACCAGCGACGAAGCTTCAGCAGCAATCACACTGGCGGTGCTCAGTTCGTCCTTTGCGACGGATCGGTTCGATTCATCAGCCAGAATATCGACTACGCAAAAGGCTCCGTGAGTGTTGCTCCGTACCCGGACAGCTTCATGGGAACGACATTCGCCCGACTGCTGTCTCGCAATGATGGCTACACGATCGGTGACTTCTAACAGCCTTTGAAGGAAGGTGCCCGTTGACTTTGGGTGCCTGTTGAATCCGGGACGGCGAGGCTTCTGCCGAGCCGTTCTCGCAGAATGAGCAAACGTTGTCCAATATCAAAGAAGCCTGAGCGGGTGTGAGCCAGCCAGGCTTCTTTGCGTTACCCCTGACGAACAAAACTGTCGTGGAGACTGGCGTAGACGCGACCGAGTCGCAGAAGATGTTCATGGGAGCCCCGTTCGACAATTCGACCGTGGTCTAGAACAAGCACTTCCGTGGCATTGCGAATTGTGGAAAGCCTGTGAGCAACGACGAATGCCGTTCTTCCCTTCAGCAGGCGTTCGAGGGCTGTTTGAAGTCGTGCTTCGGTCGCACTGTCGATGCTGCTAGTGGCTTCATCAAGAATCAAGATGGCCGGGTTGGCCAGCATTGCGCGAGCAAAGCAGATGAGCTGCCGTTGTCCTGCACTGATCGACGCACCGCCCTCCCCGACTTTGGTTTGAAGCCCTTCCGGCAGATTTGCAAGAAGGTCTTCACAGTCAAGTTTTCGCAGGACCTGAACCAGCTCTGCGTCCGTGGCTTCGGGCTTTGCGAAACGAATGTTGTCGGCCACTGTTCCGCTAAAGAGGAAATTCTGCTGCTGCACAATTCCCATGTGTCGATGCAGGCAATGACCACGAATCTGGCGGATATCAACCCCGTCCAGCCGCACGGTGCCGGACGTGGGCAGATAGAACCGTGCCACCAGATTGATGATGGAGGATTTTCCGCTGCCGGTGTGTCCCACAAGTGCGATCACACTTCCCGGCTTCGCCTCAAAGGAAATGTCACGCAGCACCGGTCGGCCGGAGTCATATTCCAGTGACACGTTTTCAAACTGCACCCGTCCTTCGATGTCCGGAAGTTCAATGGCATCGGCTCGATCAGTCCATTCAGGCTCTGTATCCAGCAGGCGATAGAGTCTTTCCGCTCCGGCCATCGCCGTCATTGCCTGATTGTACTGGTTGCCAAGAATTGAAATGGGTGAGAAGAACAAGTTGGCCATGAAGAAGAAGCCAACCAGATCACCAATCTGCAGAGTGTGGCCGGGCGTCAGCACTCGATAACCGCCAACAAACAGCAGAATGGCGAGGAAGATCTGACTGTTCATTTCCAGCAGAGGAAGAAACGTCCCCTGAGTCTTCAGGACTCGAGTATTGTAGCGAGAATGGTCGGTCGCAAGTTCTCGAAAGACGTTTGTGTTTTCCTGCTGGCGGACAAAGCCCTGAGTCACTCGGATGCCAACAACGGATTCAACAAGTGTGGCCGTTACGCGACTGAAGGACTCGCGCATGTTTCGAAGAGCATCGCTGAGCCGCTGGTGAAAATGGCGATTGATCAGCCAGATCACGGGAGCCAGGCCAAGCACAATCAGAAAGAGTGACCAGTCGTACCAGATCATTGCCACAGCGGCGATTCCCATCTGGATGAACTGTACCAGAGTCACGTAGAAGACTTCCTGAACGCCGATTCGAATGTCTTCCATATCCGAGGTCATCCGGCTGATCACTCGTCCGATCCGATTGGTATGAAACCATCGCATCGGCATGCGCTGCATGTGTGTAAACAGCTGAGTTCGAAGGTCGCTGACGACCGCTTCTCCCAATTCCAGCGCCAGCCTCTGTCGGTAGTGCATTACGATTTGAGTACTGATCGCCAGTGACGCGAATGCGATGGCCCCGTACCATACTCCTGCCGGGTCATTCTGCGCCACTGGTCCTCGAATCACGGCTGTCAGAATCCAAGTCAGAGCGGGAAGCTGGACCGCGCGAATCAGCACTGCCACCAGCAGCCAGAATCGTCTGGACTTCCATTTCTCCGTGGTTCGAAGAAGGCGGGCAATCAAACGGAAGTCCAGCGGGCGCTGACGCGGCTCATCATCGCGTTCGACGTGACGAGTGAGAGTGCGACTGAGGACGGCCACCTGAGACATGAAATCGATCCGGATCTTGGTTCAACGCGTTGAGAGTGTTTTCTGGGCGGAAATCAGCAGGAGTTGGGGGTTCAACAGAAGGAAGTCTGGAAGCAGAAGGAAGTCTGGCGACTTCCACTATAGTGTTTCGTGTTGCAACTCCGGCGATTCATGACGCCACCGCCAGGCGACGCCGTTTCGGTGTGGGCTCCTGAGTTGCTCCCTGAAGCTGGGCTAAAGAACGATAGTAGTCACACGACCGGATTAGTTCATCATGTGTTCCGATCGCTTCGATTCGGCCGGCATTCAGTACGACGATGCGATCTGTCTGCCGAAGCGTGCTCAGGCGGTTTGACACGACCAGGCTCGTTCGTCCTTTCATGGTGGATTCGAGGGCAATCCGAATTTCATGTTCTGTTTCCGGGTCGACTGCTGCTGTCGCGTCATCCAGCAATAGGAGTGAAGGATTGGTCAGGAGTGCTCTTGCCAGAGCCAGACGCTGTCGTTGCCCTCCGGACAGGTTGCTGCCATGTTCACCGACAACGGTCTCATATTGCAGCGGCAGCTCTGAAATAAACTCGTGCGCTGCAGCCAGTGTTGCGGCTTCGCGGATCTGTTCCTCATCGGCATCCGGATTTCCGAACGCGATATTGGCAGCGATGGTGTTACTGAACAGAAAGCTCTCCTGGAGGCTCGTCGAACATCATCCAGATTCAATGCTCGAATGTCGTGGCCATCGAACTTCAATGAGCCGGATGTCACGTCGTAGAACCGTTTCAGAAGGCTCACCAGCGTCGACTTGCCGGACCCGGTTGGTCCTGTCACGCCGACGCATTCGCCACAAGCGATTCTCAGGGAAATGTCTTTCAGCACAGGCTGGTCCGGGCGATAACCGAAAGTGACGTTCTCGAACTCAACGGACTTCCGAATGGCCTGCAGTTCGACCGGGTTCTCCGGGGACTGGATGAGCACCGGCTGGTCGAGAACCTCAAAAACGCGCTCTGCGCTTGCGAGGCTGGATTGAATACTGTTAGCAATGTTGGTGATGTGAGCCACCTGGTTGGCAAATTCGTGCAGAAGATTTGCGAACACAAACAGACCGGCACCGAGAGCCAGTTCGCCTTTCACAACCAGTGAGCCTCCGTAGCCGATCAGCACCAGCATGTTGATCTGTGTCAGCAGTCCCATGGCGGGCTGAAACGTTGACAGGCGAAAGAAGATGGAATTCTTGAGGTCTCGAATGTTGTGGTTGGCTTCTTCGAACTTCAGCGCCTGCTCAGACTCACGCGCAAACGCTTTGACAACCTGAATCCCCTGCAGATTTTCCACCAGCGTTCGAATCATCACATCGCCCAGCTCACTGGCTCGACGATACGCCGGCTGCACAACAGCAGAAAAGACGACAGCCATGGCCCAGAGAAACGGCGTTGTGGCGAGACAGGCCAATGTAAGCCACGGATGCATCTGCATCATGTAGACCAGGTAGACCGTGAGTGTCAGCACCACTGTGATCAGGCGAATGATGACACCATCGATGAAGTTGCGGACGTTGTTTGCATCTCCTGCTGCACGATTGATGATCGAACTGCTTTCGCCCGCATCGTAGAACTGAAAACCCAGCACCTGAAGCTTTGTGTAGATCTCGGTGCGGAGGCGAATCAGGATTTGTTGTGACAGTGCGCCCGAGGCAATGGCGGCGAGATATTTGAGCCCTGCTGTAAGCACCGCCACAGCAAAGATCGCCGCCGAGAGAACCGTGACGATGATCATAGGCGACCATGTGTCCGGCGGAGCCCAGCCAAACGGCCAGTCCGGAGGATCGGCATTTTTCAAGGTGCAGTGCTGAAGGTAATCAATGCCCAGTCCGGTCAGTCCCAGTGTGGACAGACCGAGCCAGACGAGCATCGCCTGCATGCAGACAACGGCAAAGCAGGGACGTCGATATTCCAGCGCCAGTCGCAGGAGTCGGCGCAGCAGACTTGCCGACGACATCCTCTGCGCGGGATTGAGTTGAACTTCTGAACCTGACACCGAAACAGCCTTCTACTTCAGAACGTTGTCGGTGCAGTTCTAATTCGATTGGCGAATCCGTGACAGACGACTTCGGGCGAACTCGGTCGTCAATGCAGCGTGCGAGAAAGTCCATGTTCGGAAAGCGCAGGAACTGCAGATTCGACGGTCATTTGACGATGCGTTCGTTCAGTTCAGAGAACGAGGCCTCCGAATTGGCGAACTGCTTCATAAGCGACGGTGTTGACCGTGCTTGCCAGATTCAGGCTGCGCACCAGGTCATGCATCGGGAGCTTGATGTTTCGGGAAGGCAGCTCCTGCAGAATGCTTGCCGGAAGGCCCCGTGATTCGCTGCCGAACAGAAGAATATCGCCGCGCTGGAACGCCGCATCCCAAACAAGGCGAGTGGCGGTCTTTGTGAGACACCATACTTGTGAATTGGGCTGTCGCTTTGTCACATCCTGCAAGCTGTCGACCAGTTCCCAGTCCAGATGCTGCCAGTAGTCCATTCCCGCGCGACGGAGTGACTTGTCGTCGACACGAAAACCGATTGGCCTGATGAGCCAAAGCCGAGCGCCAATTGCTACGCAGGTCCGCCCGATGTTTCCTGTATTCTGCGGAATCTCCGGCTGATACAGAACAATATTCAGAAGTGGCGTGGGTGTTTCGGAGTCTGCTGTCACTGAAGTCGAAACCCTGGGTCACTTTGACCCTTCACATGTTCAACGCCGGCCATTCGGATCATCAGCAGGCGTTCCGGTCCGCCAGTACTGCCATCGGGATGAAAGAACAGATCTCCAAGTGTCCATGCTCCTTCGTCCGGCGACTCGTATCGTCCGATGACCGCGACTTCGCCCGACAGCATTTTGACTGTGAACTGCTGATCGAAAAGACGAACGACATTCTGTCGCACCGGAAGAGTCTCCGTGCCCTGTTCGACGGTCAGCCGTGGTGTCGTGCTTCCGGAATAGATCATGGGAAGGACATTCAGAATGACCCAGTCATCCGAAAGTTCCTTGACCGAAACTTCGAAGACGCACTTCAGAGATTCACGATCTCGCAATGCAGCAAGCTGTGGAATTCGATTCAGTGGAAGTTTCGCTTCATCGAGATCGCTTTGGATCTCAAGAAAGCTCTTTCCATTCGGCATCAGTGTGAAAGACGGGCCAAGCGGTGCGTTGCCGGAAAAATGAAGCTGCTGAGCGGGAGCACCTGCCTCACCATCGGAACGGGTCACTGTCATCGCGTCTCGCGCCAGGCTTTGAACAGCCCACGGTGTCGTACTGCCGGCAACTCCCAGTCGGAATCCATCTTCATTGAGACCCTGCCGCGCTGCGGGGGCCATCAGACCACTTTCATCCAGCTCTTCCCAGACGAGACGGCGTGCGAGGACATCGTTTGCCGGGCGAGTCACGATGCTGGCTTCAAGTCTTGCCAGTTTGAGCGTGATGTTCAATCCGGATGCTGTTGACTCTGTGTCAGACTTCGACTCCGGCTCAAGCCCTGGTGACTCCACTGAGTCTTCTTTGCCTCGCGAAAACCACCCCGCGGCTGGCGCAGTCAGAAACTGGCAGCCCGCGAGTGCGAGCAGCAGTGAGACGACGATGCTGCGAAGAAGGAACGCCATGTATTTCCAGAGCTGGTGAGAAAGTGATGTGAGTGCACGATGATCACCGGACGGATTGTCAATCCTGTGAACCGCGTCGGGACACTAGGTCACATTTCCCATAGAGGTCAACGGCAGCCTGACGTGAACATTCTGGCATCAGCCAGCGGTCGGCGAAGTTCGCTGTTTTGCGATGAATCTGGCGGTCGATTCGGCAGGAATTGCCTGAGTTTCGCCGTCGCCTGGCAATTGATGTACTACCGATCCCGGAGAGCCGTTAAAACTCGCGTCTCCATCTGACGGGTAGAAGCTCATGAATCGCACAATTCGAATTGGTGAAGGACACGATACTCACAGAACCATCGTTGGGCGCCCGCTTATTCTCGGGGGCGTGCAGGTTACAGATGCAGAGTTCGGACTCGACGGGCACAGCGATGCCGATGTGCTGCTGCATGCAATCATCGACGCACTGCTGGGTGCGAGCGGTCGTGGCGACATTGGCGAGTGGTTTCCCAACACAGATGAGAAATGGCGGAACGCTGACAGCGGGCGTCTGCTGGACCATGTCTGGAGTACCCTGCGCGGCGATGGGTGGAAGCTGGTAAACCTTGACTGCACGATTCACGCAGAGCGCCCGAGGATGCTGGCCTGGAAGCCTCGCATTCGAGCTCACCTTGCGGAGCTCTTGCAGGTGTCCGAACAGCAGATCAACGTCAAAGCAAAGTCCGGTGAGCATGTTGGCCCTGTGGGACGCGGTGAAGCCCTGAGCGCAAACGCTTCTGTCCTGCTGGAGCGATGATCCGCTGGAGAACGGAGATTGTTCAAACGGTCGTCTACAAAGAAAAGTTGGCACAATGGAATTTCAGGTTCGCGCTCAGAACACGCTTGCCATGCAGTCTCGATACCTCGGCGTTGACCCAGGTCTGTCGCGAACGGGGTACGCGCTGGTGGAGCGAACGCCGCGTGGACCTGTTCTTCGAGAAGGCGGGGTCGTGCAGTCGACCAAGCAGACGCCCCTTCACAAAAGAGTCCTTGAGATTTCGACAGGGATCCGAGAGCTGATTGAAGAGCTGAAACCGGAGGCTGTTGCGATCGAGCAGGTGTTTTCGAATGCCAGGAATCTGAAGTCATCTCTCCTGCTCGCCCATGCTCGTGGCGCCATTCTGGCTGCGATTGCCGCCTATGAGCTACCGATCGTGACTTTCACCCCGGCACAGATCAAAAAGCTGCTGACAGGAAGCGGTCGGGCTCCCAAGGAACAGATGCAGCACGCCATTCGTACAGAGCTCAAACTGAAAGAGCTGCCCGAACCTCACGACGTTGCAGACGCTTCGGCAATCGCACTTTGTCTGTATCATTCGGTGCGATTCGCCGCCTGACCCCTGCTGAAGTATCCCAGCAAACAACATGAAAGATCGAAGATGATTAGTCGGATTACGGGACTGCTTGTTGGTCTGAATGAAGTCTGCGCCACGATTCGGGTCGGTGGTTTCGACTACGAAGTGTTGCTTCCGGATATTGTCCGACGTCAGCTGCAGTCAAAGTTGAACAGTGAAGTGAGTCTTCGCACGATTCAGTATCTGGATGGCAATCCGCAGCAGGGGAAGCTGACGCCACGAATGATCGGATTCATGAACGAAGCGGAGCTGGAGTTCTTTGATCAGGTTTGTTCGGTTGACGGTGTCGGAGTCAAAAAGGCGCTGCGGGCAATGGTGCGGCCAGTTCGAGAGATTGCGGTAGCGATCGAAGAACAGGATGTCAAAACCCTGAGTACACTTCCGGGGATCGGACCGGCAATGGCTGAGCGGATTGTGGCAAAACTGAGGCGAAAAATGACCAAGTTCGCACTGATGATTGCCAGTCGAATTCCGGAGGCTGCAGATGTGCGGTCAGATTTGATGTCCGAGGCGTTTGAGGCGCTGATTAGCGTTGGCCATTCTCAACAGGACGCGCGCGAGAGAATCGAAACGGTGATGAAGCTGGGCAAAAAGTTCAAATCCGTTGAGGATGTGCTGACGGAAATCTATCAGCGACAGCGTGCCTAGCGATTGTTGGCAAAACGAAACGTCGGCGAAAAAGCTTGCACCCTTTTGCGGCAGGCATGCATCGCGAATCGAGCGGGGAAACCCCACACGCTGTCAAATTCACGCGAAATTCACTGTTTTTCTCGCGGTCGTGTGAACGGCATACTTGTTGCTGTGGAGACAGAAAACCAGTCAAATTTTGAGCAGTGTAGTTTGCTCACTTGCCTTTATGTACACCGACTGGTAGAACGGCCGATAGTTAATTCTAGATGAAGAACGCAAGCCCGATCTGAGGCAATTCCAGTTACTGGAATTGCCGCCGGGACCAGTCGAGCTTGTCAAAGGAAGGGGTTTCTTTGATCTGTTCTTCGTCATAGATGCCGCGTTCTTGTGTTTCCGTGTTGTTTTTTTTCTTTTTGGAGCTGTGTCTATGAAAAAGATGCTTGGACGTGTTGAGTCCGGGAATCGACGGGGTGGATTTACCCTGATCGAACTCCTCGTCGTGATCGCGATCATCGCGATCCTGGTGGCGTTGCTGCTGCCTGCTGTACAGCAGGCTCGCGAAGCGGCTCGCCGTACGCAGTGCAAGAACAACCTGAAAAACCTTGTTCTGGCAATGCACAATCACCATGACGTGAAGAACCGTTTCCCAGTTGGTACCAGCATTGGTCGTAACTGGTGGGCGAGCATGACCACGTCGCCAACGTTCTACAATGATCCTCCAGGTGGTTACGCAAACCCAACCACCAGCTACCCAGCAGAAGGTCCTTGCTACAGCTGGGCGTTCTACATTCTGCCTTACCTTGAGCAGAGCACCATCTATTCTCAGATGAATCCACAGTTGCTCGGTGGTGCATGGCCATGGTGGCTGATGATGAGCGACGGAAAGCCAATCGTTGGTACTCCGCTGCCAATCTTCATGTGCCCATCTGACCCAAATGCTTCCAGCCCATGGGTTGACCCAAGCGACTCTCGCTACAAGGCAGCTGTCAGCAGCTACCTCGGCGTTGTTGGTACTCACACGTTCCGAGTTGCTCCAACTTCAACGATTGCTGACCCACGTGGTGGCAGCTTCAAGAATCAGATTGGTCAGGACGGGATGCTGTTCGTCAACTCGAAGATCAACTTCCGTGACGTGACCGATGGTACTTCTAACACGCTGTTCATCGGTGAGCGCTGCGTTCCAGACGGCAAGGAATACGGTTGGATCTTTGCTGCATGGGGTGCTGACGGCTACGGATTTGGTGTTGCTGACTGTCTCCTTGGTATGGAAGAGCGTTACGCAGGGGTTACAGCAGCTCCTTCTTACTACAAGGACGGGAAGCGAAGCAACCTGAACGACATGTTCCACTACTGGAGCCAGCACTCTGGTGGTGCTCAGTTCGCAATGGTTGACGGTTCAGTTCAGTTCCTGTCCTACAACCTGGACAAGACAGTTTCTCTGGGTCTTGCAACCCGCGGCAATGGCGAAGTCATTTCTCCATTCTAGTCCGTGAATGGTTGAAGATGGCTTGATTGCACGTTAATTATCGCTGTCGCAGTGAATGCTGCGACAGCGATTTTTCTTTCCAACCAGTTCAGTGATGCTTAGCGAACTGAACACTCCGGGGGTCACACATGAAGTCGTTTATTCTGTCAATGAGCCTGTTTGGGTTTGCTCTGATTGTTGGTTGCGGCACATCTGAGCCGACCGCAGCAGACAACGGCACACCTGCGAAGATGGAGCCAGGTTCAAAGGAACTGCCAAAGAAGGGCGGGATTGAAGCTCCAAAGGGCTAATGTCACATCCGATTGTGATTTTGCTTGCGGAACCCGAGGCATTACCTCGGGTTTCTTTTTTTTCCGTTGTCGAAACTGAAGAAGTACTCGATGGAAGCGTGACGAGGTGAGGAACGACTGAGGACAGTCGTTCTACACTACACCGGCGGCGATTATTTTGCCCAATCTAACGGCTCACTTCGGCTTCCGGCACGCCGTCGACTTCTTCACGCAAGCGAACGTACATGATGGCAAGTCCGTTGATCCAGACCGACAGTTCCAGGGAATTCAGAAGCACCATGGGATTCCAGGGCGTCAAAGCACTCACCAGCCCATGCCGGTAGGTTTCCAGAAGTGAAAGCACCACGACGGTGAGGACGCGGCTTGATGCCGCTGTGCTCGTCAGCAACAGAATCGCCAGGCCCGGTCGTGAAAGGATGTAGGACAGTCCGCGACTGACGCCCTCTGCGCCGCTGCATTCGTCATAGGCAATGGCCACGCAGCCGAGCCCCGCGGCAGCCGTGATGGTAAAGGCCAGCATAATGTAGATCACCGATGCCAGTGGGGCTGCCACGGAGCTGATGCTGATCAGTCCGGAAAATGCCAGGAACAGCCAAACGGCGATGCGACAAAGAATGATGAGGGCGAATCCGATCAGGAGGACCTGCAGCATGGATTTCCAGGATCGCAGAGCCAGGCTGAGGCATTCGATCATCGAACGACTCTGGTTGCGAAAAATTCGATTCGCAGAAAACCCTGCAATGGTCGTCGATACAAACGCAAGGCAGAAAATCTGGACAGCGAAGAACGGTAATTTCCCGAGCCATCCGGACTCCAGGTTCAGAATCTGCGTCAAACTCGCTCCTGGTTTCTCTAGCCCTGAAACAGCTGGAGTAGGCAGCAAATCTGCAAGCTCTGGAAGTACCGAATGCTCCCTGGGTGAAGATTCGAGACGGCCATAGATCACCCAAAAGGCCATCAGGCAGCAGATAATCCGAAGTCTCATTGCCGCGATGGGGGCCATGATGACTTTCAAATTGGGGAACAGCTTCAGCAGGTCAGCTCTGCCCATCACCGTTTGGTCCTGATTCATCGCGACTTCCATCCTTGCCTAAATCATGGTGCGTGACAGTGATTACCAAAAAAAGGCCTAAGCAGACCCAGACTCCCTGTCTTCTCTGTTTTGATGGCGATCACTCGACTTTACATGAATCAGTGTTTCGAAAAAAGATAGAGTTTTCGTCACGGAAAATCGGTCTGGGCGCTGGGGCGTGAATGGTTTACACCCCGACGCAAAGGACGACCGGATAATCTGAAGGATGAATCAAGCATGGACGCTTTGAAACACCATAGGCAACATTCTGCGCTACTGCTGAGTGTCGTCTCTGCCCCGATAATTTTGAGTGCCGTGCTTCAGTTCATTCCCGCTGCAACTCCGGCCCTGGTGGTTTCCCGAGACAGACCGGCTTTGGTTTTCGAATCCTACCTGATCGATCGCAGCCAGATTCCGACTGAAATGCAGCCCGTCTTGTCGGAGGACTTTTACTTTCGCAATATGGGAGACCAAAATGTTGAAATCACAGATCTCGTGCCCAGTTGCGGATGTCTCGGCCCCCAGGTTTCGTCTCGTTCTATCAAGCCAGGAGAAACCGGGAAGCTCACGATTCCGGTAAAGACGGCGAGCGAACCATCTGGTCCCCGAGAGTACCTGGTGACGGTCAGATACAAGGACCCGGATCCTCGGGAAGTCGTTGTGACCTGGAAGGTTCAGATGCCGGAGAAGCAGGTGGTCATCGAACCGCGAGTTCTGATGGTCCTGGGGCAAGTCACGGCTGGAGAGGAGCACCAGATCCAGATTGCCGACTACCGTCCGGCATCGCAGGAGCATCCGATGAAGCTGGAAACCATCGAATGCTCATCTTCGCTCTTTACCGTCGAACAGTCCGGTGCGGTGACAGCCGAAGGGGCAGTTCGTCAAGCTCTTCGACTCAAAGTGACTGAAGCATTGCCACCGGGGCAGCATCGCGGCGTGGTGTCGGTCCTGACGAGCGACAAGGCGTATCCAGTACTGCAGATTCCAGTGTTGCTGGGAAGCAATCGCCGGTCCGACGGAGCTGTGGTCAGGGTGACACCGGAACTCGCTCGTGTTGTCGTGAATACTTCGGACAACAGCCGATCGTCCGGGATGACAGTTAATATTGAAGTCCCAGGATCGTGGACCTTCAGTCATGCGGAAGTCTATCCCGCTCCGCTGAGCGTTTCGGTGTCCGAAGCGGCCCTTGGAGCCGGCGATCGAAAGTCCTTTAACGCTGTAATTCAGGTGCCTGGTGCACCGACAGTCGGACTTCAGCAGGGTGCGCTGACTTTGCATTGCCTAAACGGTGAAGAACGTCAGGTTGTGACTGTGCCTTTGTCTGTGGTCTGGAATCGAACGGCCCCGATCGCTTCTGAAGGCGAGTAACGTTCGGCTGATTTTTGTGTTACACCTTTGAGTATGGATGCTTTTATGAGCCTGACATCGTTCGTTGCGTCTACATGGATTTTGATCGCATCCTGCCTGTCAGGACAGCAGTCGGCTGACACCGTTACAAAGGCGACTTATGCGGATGTCATTGAACAACTGACGATCGATGGAGCTTCAAGCTACTCTCAGACGTCGATCCGAGTGTCATTGAAATCGTACCCTCGGCTGCAGCGTCGTCTGAACGAACCGGCTGATCTGAAACTCGTTCGCGACATTTGTCAGTTCTGCCTGACCGAAGGCTATCGACAGGAAGGATACCTCGACGCATCTGTCGAAGCGGTGATCTACGAAGGGAAAATCAAAGTTACCGTGGCGGAAGGCTCGCTGTACTCCAAAGGTGCCATCATTATTGACGGGCTCACACCGGACGAGGCAAAGCAGCTGGAAGGCGCGCTGTCCAAAGACTCGACGAATTTTCATCCACCTATCATCGGCGCTGATGACAAGATCTCGAAGAAGTATGTCGCCATCTGGCAAAAGGGTGCACTGCCCGGCAACTTCGAAGCCCTGAGCGAGTCTGCACGGACGCTGGCTCAGACCTGGCTTTTGGATGAAGGCTATGGCTTTGCGACGGTTGATGCCGCGATGGTCAAAGTTCCGGAATCCTCCACCGTTGAACTGCGAATCACCATTGAAAAAGGAACGCGAACACCAATCTCCGACATACGGTTCGAAGGGCTTGAGCGAAATACGGCAGAAGAAGTGAAGCAGTATCTATCTCTCCCCGCTTCCATGGATGACAGTGATCGCCTTCGAAGAGAAATTCGCAATCGCCTTCTGAGCAGCGGTAGATTTTATGCCGTGCAGGTCTGGCCTGACGCTCCGTTTGCTCCGGACCAGGCGGTTCCGATGAATGTGCAAGTCCGGGAATGTGCAGACGTCCCTCGGCTGTCTGAGCCGTTGAGCGAGGAACAGCAAGCCATCGTGAATTTTGCCAACTGGCTCAGCAACTGGAATGCGTCCGATGAAGACTTGTCCGTGAACCTGACTCTGCATTCCACACCCGAAGCAGCATCCCCCGTCTTTAGTATCAACAGGATGTATCTGCAGACCGTCTGGGGACACGCGAGCCCGAAAGCGAGGGAATTCCGTTTGCTGATTTCACCTCAGGGAAGCGCCGTGCTGACGACAGGATCTTCGAACGAAGGAGTTGGAAGTGACCGTCGAACCGTATGGGTCGGACAGGAAACGTCGGGTGCCCACTTCCACGGAAGCAAGCAGTCATTCTGCATTCGCAATTCCGACATGGGGCTTGCCTTTTCGGCGCTGTTCCGTGCGGGTGAACCGGATGAACGTGGTGAGATCGCGACGATCTTTAGTTCAGGCTTTGATATGAGCACCGGTCGACGCCCGGCGTTTGGTTTTGAGCTCAGTTTTCCTCCTGCCGTTCTACTGGGAGCGACAGAGTCCGTTCGCAGAGTCCGTGATAACGTCTTTGAACTGCGTCTTCGAACCGATGGCATTATCGTGCAGTTTGCACCGGATACCGGTCGGCTCATCCAGATCTGGCACCTTGACGAAGACACCGAACTGTCGGTCGTTCCGGCGCAAGACGTGGTTCGAGAAACCATTCACTCTCTGGCGACGTCGGACCCTCGTGATGCCCAGAAAGACGATGTTTTTCTGCCATTGGTTCGCTTTGCCATTCTTCAGTACGCCCATGATCTGAAGAAGCAGGGACTTGCCGACGAATCAGAGATCTTCCTGACTCTGCTGGACGGCAGCCACTGGGACGAGTTCCAGCGGGAACTTTCTCGCACCGACGAAGGGCAGAAGTTTCCTTCGGCCAACCCCGAAACGGACACAATGAACATCAATCCGCTGAATCCCCTGGAAGGCCTGACGCAGAAGGGGCTGCAGGAAAAGATGTTCTGGATGAATGGCATGCAGAAAGTAGCAGACATTCCGGATGGTGAGGTCGTGACTGATCAGCAGATCGTCGACGGGATCGAATCGATTCTCCAGGAACACCCGTCTGGAATCGCGTTCCTCAACTATGTCACACGATGGATCAGGGGGCTGAGTCCGGGGCAGTTGGAGCGGCTGTGTCAGGCGATTGAACAAGGTGAGTTTGTTGATGCGACGCGTGGCCTAAATGGTCGGCCATTGTTTCAGGTCGTCAGGGCAGAGCCTTCAGATGATCCCGCTTTGATTCGCCGTCGAGTGATTGAGTTTGCCTGGACGTTCTGGCTTGCAAAAATCATGCGGTACGATGTCGTGGATGTGGACGGAAAGACCTATCTGAGATGGACTGCAATCAATGGTGAAGCAGGCGATCCCGCCGCATCGGGCAGATTCCTCAACAGTTCCATCGAACAGCTTTTGCCGGACGTGCAACCATCACAGCCTGCTCAGGTACCGCAACTGCAGAATCCCTTTGCGCCGGTTTCGAACACGGCGAACTAGATCTGATTCCTCGGTAACACAACGGGCAGGCCATCGGTACCGTCTGCCTGTGCAGTTTTCGGAGCAGGAATGACGACAGCAGGCGCGGCTCGACGCGGCCATTGCGGAGGTTCAACAACTCGTCGTGCGGATGGTGGAACAGCCGGGATCACAGGCACTCCAGGCACAGGTGTTGTCTGTGACTCAACGGGTGCTGGTGCAGGGACCGGGGCTGGTTCAGGGATTGGAGTTTCAGCAGTCGGTTCGTGCTGAATCAGAGGTTCATCGGATTCCTGAAGAGGATCTGCGAGACAATGATCCGGACTGCGGTGAAGCTTCTTCAACGGCTTCTTTGTTTCGCCGCAGATGTCACCACAGTTGACCGGAGCAGTACACGTCGGTTCTTCTGTGCAGAACAGTTCGTCATCGCAGGCCACTTCAGGCGATGAACATGACGGAGCGGTACAGTCAGGCTCAGCACAGGCCTGAGTTGACTTCCGTTTGAAGAATCTGCTGAAGCAATTGACCTTTGGGAAAAGCGAAGTCTTGCGTCGAGGCGTTTCGCAGGCAGACTCGCAGGCTATTTCGGGAGTGCAGGAATCGAGAGGCGTGCAGGCACCTACGGGGAAGTCCTGTTCCGCACAATCAGTCGTACACGATCGAGAGTCTTTTCGACGGGTCAGATCGCGAAGCCAGCCGACGCTCTTCACGTTGGAGACACCGAACGCCGGGGGAGCAGGTACCGGCTCAGTGGGAGCTTCTTCGGCTGGCGAAGGTTGCTCTTCATATGTACGTGGCGAATACTCGTGGTCATGCGATGGAGGAATCGCGGGGCGGTCGTCGTGCCGTGTTCGCGCCGCGCGGTTGGCAGAGCAGCCTGTCAGAAGAGACAGCGACAGAATGCAAAGCAGTGAAATCCGTTCGAGTCGCATACGACATCCTTCCAGCGTTGACGGGCAAGCATCATGGCTCGCCAGAGATCCGTTATCTCTTCGATCGGCAGCTTCTGCAGAATGGCAAACTGATTCCTGAAAGATTGCCATTCTCGGGCTGCAAAATCATCAGGCATGCTCAACCTGTCGCCATTTCCGGTCGCATGTCCTTTGCGACTTGAGTCAGTCATTCCGTGTATGCAGTCATCCGGACATGCCGCGACCCACTGAGAGCGCGAGGTCAATCTTTCCGCAAAGCTCCTTAGCCGTCTGCTCGACGGCAGCCGCATGGCGTGAATCACAATCCGGAAATCTTGCCGTACACGAACTTCCGGCTCGGTGTAGATTTGAGAGTACTCGCTGTCCCTGAAATTGTGTTTTGTCCGTCGGAAGCTTGTATGGCTCGCCAATCTGCAAACAAGAAGAAGACCGCAAAGACGCCGGAACCGGTCGTCCCGGCCCGACCGTCAGTCCGATCACGCTTGTTTCGCCCGGGGCCACTGAGCGTACTGGCTGGCCTTGCGTTTCTGATCGTGATGTTGCCCGCCATTCGCCGTTCTGTCCCCGATCTTTCTGGGCGTCCGGAGTACCAGCTGACTCTGGAAAAGCTGACGCTGACTCCGGCTCCCGCATGGATTCCGCAGGACATTGTTGAACAGGTTTTTGATCGTGCAGAGCTGTCAGCGAAGCAGTCACTGCAGGATGATCAGCTGACCGAACGAGTGGCTGCCGCCTTTCATACTCATCCATGGATCGAACGGGTTGTCAGTGTTCGGAAGTCCTGGCCACCGCGACTGCAGGTGGACGTGATTTATCGTGAGCCTGTGGCGATGGTCCGGGGCGTTGACGGATTCTACCCGATTGACCGGAATGGCATCCTGTTGCCATCACAGGATTTTTCTCCCGCTGATGTCGAGCGCTATCCGGTGATTGAACGAGTCGCCAGCGTCCCGCTTGGGAAGCTCGGGGAATCCTGGGGTGATCCCGCCGTAACGGAAGCCGCACAAATCGCTTCGGTTCTTCTGGAGAAAAAGGAAGGACGCACGTTGTGGCAGCGACTGGAACTTGCGGGCATTCAGGTGCCACGGCATGTCGCCATGATTGAAGACGCAGATGAGATGGAGTTTCAGCTGAGGACACAGGGCGGATCTGAGATTCTGTGGGGACGCAGTCCTTCTTCAAGTCACCCGGGAGAATTGACGGTTGCTCAGAAGCTTCAGCGTCTTGAGGACTTCCAGTCGCAGTATGGAGGTCTTGACGATGAGCATGGGCCGTATCAGATTGACATTCGGCCGTGGCAGGGAATTCAACGCGGATTGATTGCTCGTGAGCCTCGACAGAATCAGCTGCGATAGTCGCCTCTTGAAATTCTTCAGCTCGGCAGGGCGCTCGCCCGCCTTGTCCTCATCGCCCGCCCGGCCCGCCCGTTTTCAAAGAGATAATTCTGCAGTCACAAAAGGAAAGGGCTGGATTCAATGACCCAGCCCTTCTTGTTCGGATGCCTCTCGGCTACTGCTTCGGCTGAGCTGCCGCGCCTGCCGGAGGTTTCGGCGGTTCCGGTTCGCCTGGGAAGTCGAACGCCTCCCACGGGTCATATCGAAATGCTCCGAGGACCGTACCAGCTTCTGGGTCCAGCATCGCATAATAAATGCGAGCAAGTCCCGTGTAAGGAGTCTCACCGCATTCCGTGACCACGCGCCGCAAAATGGACTTCGCGTCATCCAGTTTGCCTTCTTCAATTCGAATCAGGGCAAGGCCAAGGGAGAGTTCTGTTCGGCTGGTGCCAACACTGCTGATCAGTTCGTTGGACGTCATGCAGTTTCGGACGGGCCAGACAGGTAGCTGACCGTTAATTTCCACGTTAGCGTCGCCCACCAGAGGTAACGTCATGAGAGATCCGAGATAGACCGAAGGATTCTCCATCTGCTTTTCCACAGATGTGATCTGGGTCATCCATGTTTCGCCGGCACCAGTGTAGTCGCACGTTGCCAGCTGCGAGATCGCGACAGGCAGTTGCCAGTTCATCCCCTGGAAAGCCGTAGCAGATTTGAGCGCTTCCTGACTGATTGGCAGCAGCAGTTGATGAGCCTCTTCGACTTCACCCACTTCCAGCATCAGTTGCCCCATCATCAAACTTCCTTCAGGAGTTGACTGGACGGCTGCCGCATGGTCTTTCAGTGCCTGCAGGGCTCGGATGGGGCGACCAGCCATGTTGCAGACCATCGAATTCACCATCGCGTCACTTGCTTCTTCAAGTTTCTCCTGATCCACAGCGGACCCGCCTTTTGTGGCCTCCGGATCCAGCTTCGGTTTGTTCGCCATCGCATTCTCGATCTGACGCTCGATTGCATCGTCGCCCTCCGCGAGCTGGTCTTCCAGTTCCCGTTTTGCGGCAAAGCGGCGAGTACGCTCTTCTGTAAACGCTTCTCTTCGATCAGGTGCAATGCCTTCGGCCTTGTCCGCCAGAGCGAGCCATTTCTCCAGAGCCTGAAGAACGAGGTCATTGCGGCCCATACGTTCGTAGACCATGACCAGTCCATCCCATGGTTCCATCATGTCGGGATTCATCTTGATGGCCTGCCAGAAAGCACAGGATGCCTGAAGGTTGCGCATCTGACGCAGCCTTGGTACCGGATTGCCGTTGTTTAGGATCTCTTCCATCATTGCCAGCCGGACGTAGGCAAGTCCCAGGTTGGTCATTGTGACAGGATCGTCCGGTGTCTTTTCGAGCGATGCGTTGAGATTTCGCACCGCCAGAGAAAGCAGCGCGAGGGAGTTCATCGCCTGTTCCGGAGACTGCGGTTGCGGCACGGCGAGATAGAGATAGTGGTCGGCGAGTCGCGATTCCTTCAGTCGGGCACGCCTGCGCTGGTAAATGTGTTTCTCGGTGAACGTTGGCGGAGTCGCAAACTGTCGGAGCCCCGGTGGTTCTTCGAGCGGAGTTCGAAACGCCATCTTGATAAAGTCCGGAGACTTCCCGCTCATCTGCTCCGGAGTTGCATTTGGCGGAATCCGTTCCATCAGTGCTGCCGACGCTTCGATGCTGACCGGCATGAACTTTCCGGTCGCCGCAAGGTTCCTCATGGAGGTGTAATCCGGGCGGCCAGGAGGAGCCAGTCGCACCATGATGTGTGTGATCTGGAAGGAATCCAGGGTCGTGTTGGCATCCAGCTGGTTCTGCTGCATTTCATCTTCGAAACGCTTCTTCACCTGCGGGTCAGAAGTATCTGCCGGTGGCTGTGTCGGCTGAAGAATCGTCTGCAGGACATTGGAATGCTGACCGAAGATTGACTTCCGGTCTCCGGGACGTCCGAATGGCAGAACGCGACTGTCGATGAAACTCTTTCGACCGTTCCAGATCAGCAGGTCGCCGTGTTCCAGTCGTGTGTGCAGGACGTTATCAGACTCTTTCAGAGACTTGATTTGATCCGAAACGGTATCAATCGTGATCTGTGTATCCTGGTCAAATCCGACCCCAAGTGGTGCAGAGCCAGGGAGACGGGACGCAACCACACAGAACCCAAGCAGCGCCATGGACAGGACAGTGACCGCACGACCCCCGCGTGAAAACAGCAGCTCTCGTGAGTCGACAGAGTACTTCATGGAGAAGCTTCGTCGATACCATTCCTGTGCAACGATACCGCCAGTCACCGCAGCCACGATGGCTGCGACAGGTAACTCATGGGCTTTCAGTATCAGTAACGCTGCGGATCCGAGCAGCGAAAACAGCAGCGCGGCTTCTCGAAACAGTCGCCCCGAACGCAGACCGAGACATACGACGACGCAGGCGATCAGAATCACGGCCAGTCCGGCAACGTGACTGTGGTCGAACAGAACGGCGGCACCGACGTTCAGAATGGAATAATAGTCCACCCGGTTATCGTACGAGACAGTCGCGACTGCAGACGTGAGAGACTTCTGTGACTGCATCGCAGGATACTCTGTCGAGTACGTTGTGACCGGAGTCAGCAGCGACGCCATCGGGAATGGATTGACCAGCAGAGCCACGATGCACAGGATGGCGGTGATCCCCAGGGGACCAGGAACTCGATCAGTGTTTCCACCAGACCGGGCGACAGACATTTTCGCAAGTGCGTTGCCAATCGCATAAAGGACAACCACATAGACGCCCACCCAGGCCTTGGAATCAAGGTTGCACCAGACGGCGAACAGAATTGGAAGTTTCCAGTGAAGGGCTGATGATGTGCCAAGCCGATGCTGAACCAGAAAATGCATCAGCAGAGTCATGCAGAGGATGGAGATGATCTCGCTTGTGGGGACGAAGTCCTGCGAGCATGCAACAACCGCGAGGGCCGCACAAATCGAGCTCCACCAGGTAGAAACGCCGGGGATGCTGATTCGAGTCAGCAGCCACGCCGAGATTCCGGCGAGGACAACTTTGAGCATCGTCAATCCGGTGGCACCACCCAACGACCATGCAAAGCTGACAACGTGGTCAAAGAGCCAGCTGACATTGGCGTAGGGCTTGCCCTGAGCGGTCAGAGACAACTGGTCGGTTCGGGGAGGAAGAAAACCGTGTGACCTCATGTAGTCACCGGAGCGAATCAGCGTCAATGGCTTCGTGTCACTGATCTGAGTGAAGGCCATCAGGACGGCCAGGAAGATGGTGGCCCATCGCAGCATAAAGTCGCCGCGAATCGCCTCCTCTTCCACCAGTTCTGGTGTGAGCGGTTCTTCGTCCGGCAGTTCTTCCGTTTTGTCTCTTCGTTCCGGGTCGTCAAACGCATCCGAAAACACGGCCCGCGCTGGTTTTGCGCCCGGCTTCGAGTCGTCGGGTTTTGGTTGATTCAACTCTTCGCGATTTTCTTCGGCAGACACTCGAGTGCTTTCCGGACTAGTGGTGGACCGTGAACGGTGAAAGGAGCTTGTCGCCCCGGATCTGGAAGCCAGACTTCCGAGCAAAAAACACTCCTTGCAGCGGGTTCGTACGCTGACGGAACTTCAAGCGTTGGCCAAACTTACAGGCGATCGAGGCATACTGGCAAGCGAAAACGACGGATCGGTCCGGAAAGGTCCAGGCCTCATCGGAGGCCGCACAGTCGAATCGGTTCGTAGCGATTGGAACAAATGAGCGAATCTGTTGCCCCGCCCCGGCGCCGGACCGAAGAACTGGTTCCGTAAGTTGCTTGCCTGTCAACGATTTGGGTGGAATCCTACAGGATGCTGGACGACTGCCATTCCCTGACTCATCCCACGCACTTTGTCCCGACCGTCGAAACTGAGCGTCGCTATGGCTTCCATTCCTGTGTCACTGATTCAAAAACTTCGAGAATATTCTCAGACACACCTGTTGAACTACTGGGATTCGCTGACTGAAACTCAGCAGCAGCGACTGGTTGGGCAGATCGAATCGATCGATCTTGATCGACTCGTGCAATGCTGGAAGTCATCTATTCATCCTGCATTGCCGGATGGAGAGGACCGTGCCGACAAGGCTCGCTCACCCCGAAACGTTATTCGGCAGCCGGCGACAGCCGCCGAACGGAAGCTGTGGTCCGACGCCGATGCGGTCGGTGTGAAAGAACTGGAAGCAGGAAAAGTTGCCGTGATTACCGTTGCCGGTGGACAGGGAACGCGGCTGGGTTTCGACCATCCCAAAGGCATGTTTCCGATTGGGCCTGCGTCTGATCGGTCTTTGTTTCAGATCTTCGCCGAACAGATACTCGCCCGCCGTCGTCGGCATCAGGCGCAGATTCCGTGGCTGATTATGACCAGCGATGCAACTCATTCAGAGACTGTGGAGTTCTTTCGGACGAACGCCTTTTTTGGCCTGGATCCTCAGACTGTCCATTTCTTCCAGCAGGGAAGCCTGCCTGCCCTCGATGCTCAAACAGGCCAGATCCTGATGGTCGCTCCCGACGAACTGGCGTTGTCTCCGGACGGTCATGGAGGCCTCGTGCAGGCGCTGAGCAATTCGGGGCTGCTTGAAAAAATGAAACAGCTGGGAGTGGATCACTTTTTCTATCATCAGGTCGACAACCCGACCGTCATTATGGTCGACCCGGCGTTGATAGGATTCCACCTTCAGCATGGTTCACAGGTCACGACCAACGTTGTTTGCAAGACCAGCCCCACCGAGCGGATGGGAGTGCTTGTCGATCTGGCCGGACAGACTCAGATCATCGAATACAGCGAGCTCACCGCTGACCAGGCAGCGCGAAAAGATGTTGCTGGTCAGTGGGTCTTCTGGGCGGGTAACACGGCCATTCACTTGTTCCGCCGTGATTTTCTTGAGCATCTTGCGTCGGATGGTGGACAGCTTCCCCTGCACGTGGCTCGGAAGAATGTTGCCTTCCTTGACAACCAGGGAGCATTGATCCAGCCGTCGGATTCCGGGAAACCCAACGCCATCAAGCTCGAACGATTCATCTTTGATGCTCTGCCTCTGGCTCAGCAGACCTTGATCGTGGAAGGCAATCGAGCACGGGAATTCAATCCGGTGAAGAACAAATCCGGAAACGATTCTGCTGAGACTTCCAGAGCCGCACTCATTCGTGTTGCGGAAGAGTGGCTTCGGGATGCGGGGATCAGCCCTGATCCTGGCACCGCAGTGGAAATCAGCCCGCTCGATGCTCTTGATTCAGAAGAGCTCGCGGACAAACTGAAACGCGGCGTTCTGAAGTTCGCCAAAAACAAAATCACCGCCGACTAAGCCCGGTGGAAGTCGGCGGTGACAGCTGTGTTTCAGGTTGTACTGAGAGCAATGCGGCTCACATCGTTGGGCCGGCACAGCGGATCAGGTGGTCCTTGTCGATGTAGACGACTTCTTCGGTCTGGTCCACGTGAGTGAACGGGATCGGCCAGTAAGACCGGATGACTTTGTCGTAGTACACCGTGCACTTGTAGTGGCAGTGATGCAGGCGGCAGGGGCCAACCAGCGGAATCACTTTGCATTCGTCGAGACGGTCGACCAGCGGCTCAACAACAATCTTCACGTTGTTCATCTGAGTTTCCTGGAAGAAGGCGACGCCTCCTGCAGGACTGTCAGGCAGAGCACGAATGATCTGGTCGTCGCTTGGAGGGTCCACGCAGAAGACGTCGCCTTCTACGGGATCCAGAACCGGGACGCGATTGTATCGCTCGTCTTCCCAGAGTTTGTCTTCCATCAACTGGCTGTGATAAGCCGGAACGGGAACTGGCGGAAGAGTCTTCCAGAACGTCATGTATTCCCACATGACACCGATGAAGCCTCCGGTCAGCGTGCAACCGCTTGTGGAAAACGTCATCAGGCAGATCGCCGTCAGCACGACCCCGCGTCGTAGTCTTCT
>VFQT010001205.1_pt1 | contig 32527 bp, 30 predicted proteins | sample 3512381 | NCBI WGS metagenome assembly VFQT01 (sample SAMN10412376, study PRJNA504923) | tailings metagenome | isolation source: Relicate 2 Philex TSF3 active mining site | place: Philippines: Tuba, Benguet | collected 2017-08-29 | reverse complement strand
GGTAAGATTGACGTCATCACAGCGCTCATGGATTCGTGCGATACGATTCTCATCGGTGGCGGCATGATGTTCACGTTTCTTGCTGCACAAGGGCATCCCGTTGGCTCCTCGCTCGTCGAGAGCGAGAAGCTTGATGTGGCACGCGAGATTCTTCGCATTGCATCCGAGCGCAACGTCGATCTCGTGCTACCAACCGACACCGTGGTTGCATCAGCCTTTGCGCAGGATGCCCCCTCGCAAATCGTAGCAACAGCCTCCATCCCCGATGGATGGATGGGCCTTGATATTGGACCAGAGACAGCCGAACGCTACGCAGGAACCATCCGCAGCGCAGGAACGGTTGTATGGAACGGTCCGATGGGCGTGTTCGAGTTTCCAGCCTTCGCAGCAGGAACACGTGCAATTGCCGAGGCAATGGCACAAGCCACCACATCGGGTACAATCACCATTGTTGGCGGCGGCGACTCTGCAGCTGCGATAACGCAATTCGGTCTGGCCTCACACGTCACACACGTTTCTACTGGTGGCGGTGCGTCTCTCGAGTTTCTCGAGGGTAAGAAGCTTCCGGGCGTTGTTGCACTCGATCGATAACTCATGAACACAGCATTCCCTCCCTTTATCAAGTTTCTCCTGCTGACAAACATTGCCGTGTTTGTGGTGGAGAATCTGTTCCTCGCTGGACTCTCATACGGAGGGACGCGCCTTGATCTGCTGATGATGCAGTGGTTCGCGCTGATGCCGCTTGGCGATGGCTTCCTACCATGGCAGCTCGTTTCCTACCAGTTCATGCACGGCAGCATCGGACATTTGTTCTTCAATATGCTGGCGCTGTGGATGTTTGGCATGGAGCTCGAGCATCTTTGGGGTACACGTCGCTTTGCGATGTACTACATCCTCGCTGGCATTGCAGCTGGTGCAACACACATTGGTGTGAGCGTGCTCATGGGTAACGGCGCACCAACCGTTGGTGCCTCGGGTTCGATCATGGGTGTCTTGCTTGCGTTCGGTATGACCTTCCCAACGCGACCAGTGATGATGTTCCCGCTCTTTTTCCCGATTCCTGCGCGCATCTTCGTGTTGCTCTATGCTGGACTCGATCTTGTGATGGGACTCATGAACACGAACGATGGCGTGGCACACTTTGCCCACCTCGGTGGCGCACTCGGCGGATGGCTGCTCATGCGCTTCGGCGCTCCACTCTTCCGACTCGCCGATGGTCAGGCAACGTCGATGCCAAGGGGCTTGCGCGACGACGACGTGATCGATGTAGAGTATCGTGATCTTCCCCGGCAGAGTGTGCGATATGATTATCAGCAACAGACAGTAACACCGCCACCTCCTGTGCGCACGGCAACTCCTACAAGGTTTGTTGTTGATGGCGAATCGATCACCCAAGAGGCTATCGATGAGATCCTTGACAAGATTTCACAAGCTGGATATCATAGTCTGACGGAACACGAAAAACGTATTCTGTTTGAAGTCAGTCGCCAAATCTGAACCATGGACCTCGACGCTACGTCTCTCCCCCTCTATTGTGACTCGCTCACATCCTACCGTCGACGTCAGACCATTACGGTGACGATCGGTGATCTCACCATGGGATCATCTGCGCCGATCCGTGTGCAGTCGATGACAACGACGAACACCATGGACACCGAGGGGACAATCGAACAGTCGATTCGTATGATCGATGCCGGTTGCGAACTTGTGCGAATCACGGCACCGAGCATGCGCGAGGCGAAGAACCTCGAGCATATTCGTGCGGGCCTCCGTGCACGTGGGTATACCACTCCTCTGGTTGCCGACATTCACTACACGCCGAACGCGGCAGAGATTGCTGCACGTGTCGTTGAAAAGGTGCGCATCAATCCAGGCAATTACGTCGACAAAAAGCAGTTCGCTGTGCTTGAGTATTCTGATGCGGAGTATGCGCAGGAGCTCGAGCGAATTCGCGACCGGTTTGTGCCGCTTGTGAAGATCTGCAAGGAGCATGGAACGGCGATGCGCATTGGCACAAATCATGGATCACTCTCAGACCGCATCATGAGTCGCTATGGCGACAATCCGCACGGCATGGTTGAGTCGGCGCTGGAGTTCTTGCGAATCGCCGACGATGAAGGGTACGACAACATCGTGCTCTCGATGAAGTCCAGTAATCCCTTGATCATGGTCCAAGCGTACCGTCTGCTCGTCGCTCGGTTGAAGCAAGAGAACATGAAGCCATATCCTCTACACCTCGGTGTCACGGAGGCAGGCGACGGTGAGGATGGTCGTGTCAAGAGCGCCGTTGGCATCGGCACACTACTCGAGGACGGCCTTGGTGACACGATTCGCGTGTCGCTCACGGAAGAACCAGAGGCAGAGATTCCAGTTGCACAGGCACTTGCGCGGAGGTATTCATGAGATCTCCATTCGCCTATCACCGGCGTACGTCGCGCACAGTTGCTACGATTGGTCATGACCATGTACCACGCGTTGTCGCGCATCTTGCAGATGCGTCGATTACGCGCATGGAAGATCTCGCAGCCATCGGGCACGTCTACGATGCAGCCACGGATAAGTGGGCAATGCGCGATCAAGCTGCAGAGTTTCTCTACATGGGCAGAGCCCCCTTGCCATTCATGGCACCTACTGGCACACGCCAGTTTCTCGACGCCGATGTCTGGTCTGCACACGACGACAAGCTCTACTGCGTGCCTGTATTCTCACTCGACGCCTATCTGCAGACATCATCACGTCATTCCGTGATGAACGTTGTGCGGTGTACAATCGATGAGCTTACGGATACTGCGGTTTCGCAACTGAGTGCGGACACATCCGTGGTGTTGCTCCTGTCGAGCACCGCTCCGTCGTATTACACCAGCATGCGGGCTGCGATTGATCGCATCACCGAGGCTGGTCTGACTGCGCCAATTCTCCTTGAGCGTGATATTCGCTCAACGTCACTTGACACCTGTGTGCTCTATGCATCAACAGATCTTGGCGGTTTGTTTGTGGACGGACTCGGCGATGGAACGATGCTGCGCGTGGGAACGCCGGAGCACGTAGATCTTCAGCAGTCAATTCGTCTGAGCTTTACCATCCTTCAGGCAACCCGGACGCGGATGACAAAGACGGAGTACATCAGCTGTCCGTCATGTGGCCGCACATTGTTTGACCTGCAAGAGACAACAGCACGAATCCGCTCGCATACCGATCACCTCAAGGGTGTGAAGATTGGTATCATGGGTTGTATCGTCAATGGTCCCGGCGAAATGGCCGATGCCGACTACGGCTACGTAGGATCGGGTCCAGATCGTATCACGCTCTATCGCGGACAAGAGATCGTACAGCGGAATATTCCGTCGGATGGTGCGGTTGAAGCACTCATCGAGATCATTAAATCTGATGACCGCTGGGTTGAACCGGCATCTTCTGCTTCGTAACAACCCGGATCCCCTGGGACCACCAACGCGCCTCACGTAACGAATTGTAACGAAAACGGGCCCCACACATATCGTGCGGGGCCCGTTCTATATACTCGATGGTATCGAGCTATTACTTCTTCTTACCTGGTGTTTCTTCCGTTGCAGCTGCTGCTCCACCCTTCGGGTTGTGGCAAGCAACGACAACGGCGTCTGGACGGTCTGTGAATTCAACACCCGGGACATTGAGGTCGCGAATATGAATCGACTGGCCGCGGCCGAGGTTCGTCACATCAACATCGATATGCTCAGGCATCGTCGTTGGGTCGACCTTGACGTGTGCCTTGTGAATGATGTGCTCAAGTGTACCACCTTCACGTACGCCGACGGCGAGGCCGACTACGTGGAGTGGGATCTCAAGAGCAATCTTATCGCCGGCTTTGATACCCAACATGTCGATGTGAAGGATCGTATCTGTTACCGGATCAAACGTCACGTCCTTGAGGATGCACTGGAGAGCCTTACCACCAACTTCAAGGCTGACTGTCTTGGCTTCTGCAGTGTAAACCACTGGACGCAGTGACAATGTCTGAACAGAAAAGTGCACGGGATCTTGTCCCTTCGCGTAGTACACGCCCGGTGTACGTCCGTCGCGGCGAAGTGCCTCCGCTGCTGTTTGTCCCGGAACACGTGGTTCGGCGGCGAGAATGATCTGGCTCATGATATGACCTTGAGAGAATGTTTCGTGAACAGAATCAGCCAATTGCCTTGTCGAACAAGGAACTGATCGACTGATTTTCGTGCGTACGTATAATCGCCTCGGCGAACAACTCGGACACACTGAAGACTTCAATCTTTGGGTGATCCCCCTTGAGAGGAATCGTATCGCTTACGTACAGAACCGAGATTGCATCGCTTTGAGCAATCCGCTCCATCGCCGTTCCTGAAAACACAGGGTGTGTACATACACCAACAATGCGCTCGGCTCCCTGCTTCTTCAGGGCCTCCGCACACTGCACGAATGTGCTACCTGTATCGATGAGGTCGTCGATGATGATGACGTTCTTGCCATCAACATCACCAATGATGTTCATCACTTCAGCAACGTTGTGTTTCGGACGACGCTTATCAACCACAACCAAATCTGCATCTCCTACGAGCTTAGCATAGGAGCGCGCTGTCTTCACACCGCCAACATCTGGCGCGGCAACAGCAAGATTCGAGAGTTGCAATCGCTTCAGCATCGGCACCGTCACCGAAGAGGCGTACAGGTGATCCAACGGAATATCAAAAAAGCCCTGCAGCTGAGGTGTGTGAAGGTCCATCGTGATCACACGATTGGCACCAGCTTCCACCAACAAGTTCGCTACGAGCTTTGCTGTAATTGCAACACGTGGCTGATCTTTCCGATCCTGACGTGCATATCCAAAGTACGGGATTACTGCCGTGATGCGACGAGCCGAAGCTCGCTTTGCCGCATCGATCAACATCAGGAGTTCAAGGATGTTGTCAGAAGGAGAACATGTCGATTGGACAATGTACAAGTCCACGCCGCGGACGTTCTCTTCGTACTTCACCCAGATTTCGCCGTCGCTGAAATTGCGGATCGCAACCTTGGCGAGTTCGCGTCCCATCGCTGCGGCGATGCGTTCTGCGATCTCAGGGTTTGATCTGCCGGCGACGATCTTAATCTCTGAATCCACGGTGTTTCCGGCTAGTAATCAGTTGGCTGGGGCGGCTGGGATCGAACCAACGAATGGCGGAACCAAAAACCGCTGCCTTACCACTTGGCGACGCCCCAGTTTGTCGAGCCGCAAATATACGGCTCAGAACAATACTTCTGCAAGATGAAGGCTACATGGATGAGCCCCGTAATCGCGGGGCTCTGTAGTCGTCAACGTTTTCGTGCTACGTGATTAACGCGTGTCTTGCGCAACGAACGGAAGCAATGCAAGGTGACGTGCATACTTGATCGCGCTGCAAAGGCGACGCTGCTGAAGTGCTGTGACTCCAGTGATGCGACGTGGAAGGATCTTGCCTTGATCATTCGTGAAACGACCCAGAAACTTCGGATCGAGATAATCGATCAGACGAGACTTCTTGAGTGGGTTAGTGCGCTTCTTCGGCTGATTCCGCTTTTGACGGAACGGCGAATTGATCGTGTTTGGGTTTGGTGCTGATGGCATTGCCACGATGCGTTCTCCTGTTTACTTTCCTTGTGCCTTAGCGTCGCGCACAGCTTGTGTCTTTTCGAGGCGCTTCTTGAAGCGATCGACGCGACCTGCTGTATCGATAAGCATCTGCTTACCCGTGTAGAACGGGTGCGACTTTGAATCAATTTCAAGTACCATACGCTCGCCCTTGTAGCACGTGCGTGTCTTGAATGTTGAGCCATCGGTCATCACGATGTCGATGGTCTTGTATGCTGGGTGAATTCCCTTCTTCATCCTGATTACCTCGAAAGATCCATCTTTTCAATTTGACCAACGTCGTCGACCTTGACGAAGCGCTCGAGATACTTCACAGTACCCTTTTCTGAGCGGAATGCCTTGATGACCTTAACGCTAATCTTGTTGTCTCCGGCTTTCTTCTTGTTCTTGTCGCCGAATGTTTGCTGCTTTGCCATGACGTCCTCAACGGGCTGAGGGTGTGTAGATCGTGTTACTAGGAACGACAAAGATACGGCAAGCTCATATTCTGTGCAAGTGCTTGTCGATTGGTCACTTGCCCCTTGCTAGATTTGCGGCATGGTAGTCTGCAAGTTTGGCGGAGCGGTACTGGCAACCCCTGAGGGGTTCCAGACCATGGCAGCGATCGTTTCGGCCCAGGGGGGCGAACAGATCGTCGTGGTCGTTTCTGCCCTTGGCACCACAACGCGGCTTCTCGATGCCGCCATTGACCAGGCACGAGCTGCAAATCTCGGGGCTGCTTTGGAGCACGTGGCCGAAATTGAACGACTCCACGCGGCCTGCCTTGCTCGGTTATCGGGCAGTCCAGCCATGGAACGCTCTCTGCAAGTCCTGCTCGGCGAACGGCTTACGGCGTTGACGACGGTGTTGCGTGGGGTCGCCACCACACGCCAGTGTACACCACGTGTGCGCGACCGCGTGCTGAGCTGGGGCGAGGACATAGCCCGAGATATTGCGACTACATGGCTGGCATCGCAGCAGCTCGCCGTTGCCTCCGTACCGGCACGGTCGGTAATCGTAACGAGCGACGAGTTTGGCTCTGCGCGCCCCCTGCAGGATGCTACAACCCGGCATGCAACAGCAATCATCACTCCCCTGCTTGCTACGGGGCATGTAGTTGTTATCGAGGGCTTTGTCGGACAGGCTACAACCGGTGATATCACAACCATGGGGCGTGAATCATCTAACCTCACAGCAACGTTGCTTGGCTCGGCGCTCAATGCAACTATGGTAACAATCTACACAGACGTTGAGGGGGTGCGAAGCGCTGATCCTCACGTGGTGTCGAACACGAACGCACGCGAGCATCTGTCGTATGTGCAGGCTCGCATTGCTGCAGAGGCAGGCGTGAAGCTGTTGTATCCAACGATGATGGAACCGGCTGAGCATGCAGGCATTCCTGTACGCATTGCTAGTGCGCATGTTCCTGATGGTGCATCAACTGTTATCGATCATCAGCATGATATCGTGCAGCCGATTGTTGTCGGTGTTGATCTGGGTGATGGCAAGCATCGCTGCACAGCGCTGTATGTCGATCCAATGCGCTTCGTCACATCGATCACACCAATTCTTACCGACATCCACGATTGTCGTCCGTTCGACGTCATGACCGATGCTGCGTCATCGCGGGCTGATGTCATTGTTCCATCACCGTACGCAGCTGAAATTCTCACGCGACTTCACGCAACGCTTTGCACCGAGATAACGTCCCATGAAGCCACAGCACGATAAGGTTCCAAAAGAAGAATTCACTCCAGGCGAGCGCTATAACGTAGCACTTCGCAATCAGCCGTTATACGAGGCGACTGTCGTGAAATTTCACGGAGGATGCTGGGCAACGGTTCGCGTCGAACGTCCACTCAGCGATGCAACAGCATCGCTGTATCCTGTGGGTTCAGAGTTCGACATCAAGGTTGCCGAATACGAGGTCACGCGAACAGCCTAACGGCTCGCGTTAGTTGCCGGATTCGGCTTGCTTCTTCTTGACCTTCGCCAGGATGGCATCCATCATTTGGCGTTCGAGAATGCCGTTTGAAACCCAGAAGTGGTTCGCGGCAGTAATGAACTCTTCGAAGCCGGACATCTCGGCACGAAGGATAATCTTGGTAACGCCACCGTCTTCTTCTCGCACATTGATCTTGTACTGCACGCGACAGGTTACCCAGATACCGCCGCGAATGCGTGGGACATCCGAGTACTTTTCGATCGTTGCCTTGGTTGTGTCTTCGCCTTGCGCAAGCACGCAATAATCCGACACGTACTGCCCCTTGTAGAGTCCGCCCTCTTCTGCAGGTTCAATCACTTTGATCACCTGCGGCTTCGGACAGCCGAACTCCTCGATCGCCGACTTCAGCGACTCCCATACAGTTCCGAACCTTCCCTGTACTGTCTCCGTGAGCACAACAGGTTGTGGTTCGTCTTGCGCCGAGAGTGAAGCCGTGCAGAGAATCACAGCAGCAATTGCAAGAAGGAGTCGATTCATAGTGCGTCTCATCGATACGTGTGGTGTGTTAGGCTGCAGTTCCTGCAAGATGCACAGAGACAACCTTAGAAACTGCAGGCTCTTCCATCGTCACACCGTACAGTGTGTCGGCAGCTTCCATCGTCTTCTTGTTGTGTGTGATCATCAAGAACTGGGTGTTCTCGGCAAACTTGCGAATGATCTTCAAGTAGCGATCAATGTTCGCATCGTCAAGTGGTGCATCCACTTCGTCGAGGATACAGAACGGACTTGGCTTTACGAGGTAGATCGCAAACAGCAACGCGATTGCTGTGAGGGTCTTCTCGCCCCCTGACAACATTTCGATGCTGTGCGGGCGCTTACCGCGTGGCTTAGCCGTGATATCGATTGTACACTCGAGTGGGTCGCCATCTTCCGATTCAATCATCTGCAAGTCTGCTTCGTCGTCTTCGCTGAAGAGCATAGTGAATAGACGGATGAAGTTCTCGCGGATGCTTGTGAACGTTGTCGTAAACTTCTCACGAGCCGTCTGATTAATCTCAGCGATCGTGGCGTTGAGCGTTCTTTCGCTCTCGGTGAGGTCCGCCAGCTGTTGCGTGAGGAACAACAACCGCTCATTCTCACGCTCATGTTCTTCGAGCGCGAGGAAGTTGACGTTCCCCATCGATGTTAGCTTACGACGCACGTCTTGTACCTCAGTGCGAAGAGCTTCAGGCGACTCCTCAGTTTCTGGCACCGATGGATGTTCCGGAATCGCTAGGTCAAGTTCTTCGATTGCACGACGTGTAAGCGTCTCCATGCGAAGACGGATTTCATTGTGCTTCAGATCTGCCTCGTGTGCTTCAGCGACAACGGCATCAACATCCTTACGACACTGGCGCACGCGCTCCGCGATATCCTGCAGTGCAGCTGAGGTTTCCTTCACCGTCAGTTCAAGCGCTTCGCGCGCCGACTTTGCATCGGCCAGACGAGCGACGAGTTGCGCTGCTGCGATATCTGCAGCTTCTCGCTCAGCAGTGAGCGCTGTTTGCTGTCCGATCAGATCTGTGCGCTCTGTCTCGCGCTGTGCCTTGCGCTGATCGATTGTCAGTCGTTGATTGGTGAGTCGTCCTTCGTCGCTTGTGAGCGTTTGTACTTCACCAGCAAGTTGAACAACACGGAGCTCGGCTGCGCGCATCTCGTTGGTACGCTCTTGCAGGTGCGCTTCCGCATCATGCAGTGCTTGTGTCGCACCTGTGAGGTCTGTCTCATGCTTCGTTACGGCTTCAGCAGCAACGGTAACATCACCGTCGGCAGTTGAAGCTTCTGCACGCAGACGCTCCAGTTCCGACGTAATACCGGATGCTTCTTCAGTCTTCGTTGTCTGCTGCGCCTGCACATCATCAACACGAGTACGGAGCGCATCGATACGCTGCACGCGCTCGTTGCGAATCAACGCAACCTTTCGCACATCATCACCGAGACGGCGAAGATCGATTGTACCGAGTTCTGCACGTACGGTGCGCAGGCGCGCATCGAGGTCTGTTCGGCGTTGCTCGAGATCAGCAATCTCCGTACGAAGTTGATCAATACGTTCGCGACGTCCAACGCGCACACCTTCGGTGCGTGACGTTGAACCACCACGGACTGCACCCGCACGGTGCACGATCTCACCCGAGAGCGTGACAGCTGATGTTGCGGTAGTCGACGAAACAGCATTCCATGCATCATCGATCGTCTCAACAACAACTGTATGTCCGAGGATACCTCGCACGGCACCACGGAGCTGTTCATCTGATTGAATCAACTCTGATGCCCAACCGATGACGCCCGAGACGGAGCCAAGGGCAGGAGGTGCATCAAGTGCTGGGATCGCATCACGACAAAGGAATGTTGCTTTGCCTACGGCGTTCTTCGACAGTGCACTGATGGCCTGTTGCGCCTCGGAGCGGTCGGCGACCACAAAGAAACGCGCCGCATCACCAAGCGCTGCCTCAATAGCAATGCGCAGTTGTTCATCGGTGTTAATGACTTCAGCGAGCGTAAGCTTCTCACCTTTCGGTGTCCACTCGGGTGTTGTGAGCAAGAACTTGCTGCTCTCGGCAGTATCGACAAGACCTGTAAGGAACTCCAACGATGCCGTGCTGTGACCAAGCTGCGAGCGGAGCTCTTCGGCTTCGCGCTGCAGGCCTTCTTGCTCAGCTGTCAGTGCGCGTTGGCGTTCTTCGGCCGCATGAAGCGTTTGCTCGGCCTTCGCGAGCTGCTCGTCAAGCGACGGAAGGTCGGCACGCTCACGTTCAATCTGCTCTTCAACTTGGCGAAGGCGATCGGCGAGTTGCGCCTGCTGTGATTCAATCTCTGCGAGTCGACGTTGTTGTCCGTCGGCCTGAATACGGAAGCGATCAAGGTGATTACGACGCTCGTTCAGCACCTGACGTGCAGCTGTCAGTGCTTCGCGCTGCTGTGCAACCGCATCGCGGTGCTGTTGCACCTGCTCTTGGGCATGTTGCACCGTTTCGCGGAAGCCCGCCAAGGCCAGTGTAGCTTCTTCGTGCTCTTTCGAACCTGCACGAATCCGCTCCCGCACAAGTTCGAGCTCTTCCGCCGTTGTTGACTGTTGTGATTGCGATTCCACCTGCTCACGATCGAGACGCTCGAGAGCGCGTTCGTTCGAGAGCAAACGCTCTGCGAGGACCGACAGCTGTTGTTGCGCATCGCTCAGTGCCGAGCGGACGTCGTTTTCGCTCGCATACGCATCGCGAAGTCGTTGCTCATCGGCTTGCTGCTGCTGCTCGATAGCCACTGCATCGCGTTCCGATGTTCCCAACGCCGCTTCAGCTGCTTCGCGGCGCTCGCGGATACCACGCATGACTTCCTGCAGCTGCGTCAGTGCGAGGAATTCTTCCGCATACTCGAATGCGAACAACAAACGATCCAGTTCACGCAGACGCGTGGAGAGCTCTTGGTGCTGACGTGCCTTTTCTGCCTGACGCGCAAGCGAGTTGACCGTCTTTTGTACTTCGCGAACGATGTCCTGCACGCGCGCGATGTCGCGCTGCGCTGCATCAAGCTTCCGCTGTGCTTCCTTTCGTCGCACCTTGTACTTCGTCACGCCAGCTGCTTCTTCAAACAAGTGGCGTCGCTCATCTGCCTTATCGCTGAGGATCGTCTCGATCATCTTCAGCTCGATTACCGAATAGGCATCCGAGCCCATACCGGTATCCATAAACAGATCAATGATGTCACGAAGACGGCACTGCGTCTTGTTGAGCAAGTACTGGCTTTCACCATTACGAAATAGACGTCGTGTGATAACGACCTGTGAGTACTCCGTCGGCAGAATGTGCTTGTTGTTTTCGATGGTCAGCGACACCTCGGCCATGCCAAGGGGCTTACGCGTGCGAGATCCGTTGAAAATCACCTGATCCATCGAATCAGCGCGAAGCATCGAGGTCTTTTGCTCACCAAGTACCCAACGTATTGCGTCAACCACATTGGTCTTGCCACAGCCGTTAGGTCCAACAATAGCCGTTACACCGTCGGTAAATTCAAGATCGGTCTTCAGACCAAAGCTCTTGAATCCGACCATCTCAAGTTTCGAGAGATACATCTCGTGGGTATTCCGTGGTTAAGTAGTGTCGAGGAACGTCTCAAATTGCGACAGGCTGTGAACACCGGGATCGTGGAGTTATCCACATTGTTCACAGCAACGGGATTACGGCCAGAGCCGCGCTATTGGTCCTTACGGCGATTGACGTAGAGCATTGGGAACACGGCCGCCACCGTTGAGTACAGGGTCGTCGCCACACCGTACTTCAAGAAGAACATAGCAAAGTTGATCTGCATTGGCTGGACGTAGAGCAAGTAGTACACCAGGTTGTGGATTACCCCGGCGATGGCCACAATGAGCAGGTAGCGGTAGTGGCCGATGATCATCATGGCGAATCCCTCTCGCCAGAAGAACCCTGCGACAAACCCTGCCAGCGTCTTTGCTAGTGCATTCGCACCCAGAACATCGGCAGACACAATATCGAAGAGCAATCCACACAGGAACCCGGCAATCATGCCCGTAAACTGACCTTCAACAAGGGCCACCCATACCGTGAACAGCAGCAACAAGTCAGGCGTTACCGAGCTGACAGAAATGTAGCCGAGGAACACAACGTGGATCACGGCAAGCATGAGCGCTACCACCGCATACAGGATAAACCTGAGCGATGGTGTTGCCAGCAGCTGGCTACGTTGGACATCGAAGTTGAGAGCCATGATTTCTACGGTGTTGCTCGTTGACGCTGACGTTCCTCTGTGCGGCGCTCTAACTCAGCGCGCTCAGCCGAAGAGCGTGTGTCGACAATAAACAGTTGTTCAAGCGTTGCAAAATTGACAGCTGGCTCGACCACAATGCGACGGAAGAGCGAGTTTGATTCTTCCCCAACTTCGAGAACACGACCGATCACAATGTTGGCAGGATAGCGTGCACTGTACGCTGACGTCAGAACCAAATCTCCAGCCTGGACATCGTACGCGCGTGGGACGTCCTTCATCACAAGGAAGTTCTCCCCTTCCCACTGAATGATACCGTCTACACGAGTACGCTGATCCTTCGCACTGACACGCGTATCACGATTGATCAACAATTGGAGTACAGCATAGTGCTGCGATGCACCAATAACAATTCCCACGAGGCCTGCGTCGGTGATACACGACATACCCTCGCGCACACCATCCTGTGTCCCCTTGTTGATCGTTGCGTAGTTGCGAAGCTGCGTCGTCGTCTTCCCAACAACGTCAGCAGCAATAAGCGTGTAGTCTGTGTACTGCGGCAACTCCAGCATTTTGCGCAGTGTTGCATTCTCTACCATCGACTGACGGGAGCGTGCAGACTCGATCGCAAGCTGAAGATTCAATTCACGAAGTGCGACGTTCTCACTCTTCAACGCAACTGGATTCGGAATCCATGCAAAGAGCGACTGCATCCAGCCAATAGATCCAACGATCACGGCGCGGAATCCTCCGAGTTGCGACAGATTGCCGACACTCATCAAGGACAACGACATCACGACAAGCGTTGTGAGAGTGATGTAGTTCTTGAACCGGACGACAAATTCGATGAGTCGACGCATTAGTAGCGCTTAGACTTGATGAGGACTGATGAGAAGGCGTCAAGATCTTCAAGAACACGACCTGTACCACGAGCCACTGCAGTAAGTGGATCATCAGCAACGTGCACCGGCAGTGACGTCTCACGACGAAGTCGCTCGTCGAGTCCCTTGAGAAGAGCGCCACCACCAGTGAGGATGATGCCGCGATCAAAAATATCTGCCGACAGTTCAGGCGGTGTCTTCTCGAGAAGTGTAAGTACTGCCTCAATGATTGTTGAGATGTTCTCGTTGAGCGCCTCGCGAATCTCTTCGCTCGAAACGATGATACTCTTCGGTGTACCCGTGACCATGTCACGGCCCTTCACTTCAATTTCAAGTTCTTCAGCAAGGGGCCACGCGGATCCAACATTAACCTTGATGATCTCCGCAGTGCGGTCTCCGATCAAGATGTTATGCTGACGCTTGAACCAGCTGACGATGGCATTCGTGAGTTCATCACCCGCAATGCGGATTGATTCATCAACGACGATACCAGAAAGTGCGATCACCGCGATTTCCGTTGTACCACCGCCGATATCGACAACCATGTTGCCCATCGGCTCATGTACATCGAGTCCAACACCGATCGCTGCAGCCATTGGCTCAGCAATAAGGTGTACCTGCTTGGCTCCAGCGTGCTCAGCAGAGTCTCGCACAGCGCGCTTCTCCACTTCGGTGATACCCGAAGGAACACAGATCACCATGCGGCGTGCCTGCGCAATCGACGTCGAAGCTTTCTGGATGAACGCACGAAGCATGCCTTCGGCAATTTCAAAGTCCGCAATCACACCGTCCTTCAGAGGACGGATAGTTTTGATATCGCGGTGCGTCTTACCGACCATCTTCTCGGCTTCGTGGCCAATGGCGATAATATTCTTCGTCGTGCGATCGAACGCAACGATCGAAGGCTCATTAAGCACGATGCCTTTACCCTTCTGCCAGATCAGGGTGTTTGCGGTACCAAGGTCGATACCTACATCATTCGAAAACAGTCGGAAACGAGGAGTCATAGTCGAGTTCAGGGTAGGAAAAGCGAAACACGGCGAAGTTACGAAGGGACGGTGTGCTTTTTTTGCCAAGTTTCGTGGATGAGCATACGGAAGGATATTCGAGACACCCTGGCACTGGCAGCGCCGATCGCAGCCTCGCAGGTATCAGACATGCTAACGCTGGCTGTTGACCTGATCATGGTCGGAAGTCTCGGTACACTCCCCCTGGCTGCCGTGACCCTTGCGGGGACGTCATCAACCATGGTCCTGCTCTTTGGCGTCGGATTCACGATTGCCATGACGCCAGAAATCGCCACAAGGATGGCGCGGGGTGACTACCCCGGTGCTGCAGCAGCAGTTCGTAGTGGCAGCCAGCTCTCGATGATCGTGGCATTGGTTCTCGTAGGCGCGCTCCTTGCTGCGAGTCCCTGGCTGGAAGTGCTTGGGGCGCCGGCAGACGTCACGGCCTTGGCGATTCCCTACTTCCGCTGGTATGTGCTCTCGTTTGTCTTTCGGCTCGGATTCGGCGTCATCAAACAGACGTCAGAAGCGCTCGGCAACAGCCGCATGCCGATGATGATTGCCATCGCAGCGAACCTCCTCAACGTGTTGTTCAATTGGATATTCATCCACGGCAACCTTGGGATGCCAGCGATGGGCGCCGAGGGGGCTGGGTTTGCCACCTTCCTCTCACGCGTATGTGGCGTGGGCATTGGAATCGTGGTCTGGAGGCGTAGCGAGCTCTTCGCGCCCCTCCGCGCCCATATCACGAACGTCCTCTCACGTCAGGAACGCAAGACGCTGGTACTTTCCGGCGCAAGCATCGGACTCCAGATTACGCTCGAGGTCGCCGCGTTCGCCTTTGGAGGGCTCATGGTAGGCTGGCTGGGGGCAGTGCCGCTTGCAGCCCACCAGGTGGCGCTTAACCTAGCATCAATAACGTTTATGGGAGCCCTCGGTCTAAGCTCAGCAGCAACGGTGCGTGTGGCCTCTGCCGTCGGCTCTGGTGCCGCGCACGACGTTCGGCGTGCTGCACATGTTGCCATTGGCATTGTTGTAGCCTTCGAGCTCGTGACAGCGTTGATCTTCATTCTCTTGCGCCACGAGTTACCGTTCATGTACAGCCAGGATCCACTGGTTCTCGCACTAGCATCGCAGTTGCTCATCTACGCGGCTGGATTTCAACTCTTCGATGGTCTGCAAGTGGTTGGTATGGGTATCCTTCGTGGACTCAACGACACTCGTGTACCGGCAATCATGGCATTTGTTGCCTATATCATGCTCTGCATTCCACTCGGATACTTCATTGCCTTCCCTCTTGGTCAAGGGGCTCACGATATCTGGATCGGCTACGTGATTGGACTTACCATTGCGAGCATCGGGTATCTGCTACGCTTTCGCTCGATCACATCCAAGTAACCGCAATCAGCTCCCCGCATCCCCAAAACGAAGAAGGGGTCGGCATTGCTGCCGACCCCTTGCGTAGGGTTTCTATGTCAGGAACCGTTTATCGAACGATCGAGAGCGTACGTGTGCGCTGACCGTTTGCGTCTGTGTATGTGATCACCACAACACCGTTCATCCATGATGCTGTCGAGAGGCGGAAGTTGCCATCTTCAGCAACTGTAGCAGCTGCGAGTGTGCGACCGTTGATGTCGTGCACTGTTACTGGCGTAGCTGCCTTGACTGTTGTGAACACGATTTGCTCGTTTGCGGCATCGAACCATACGCGAGCTGTCTTGCCCATTTCGTCTTCAACGCTTGTTGTGATGTTGCCGCTGAGGTTCACAACGTTGTCAGCACCGTCAGTTGCGTCGTTGTTGAACGTCACTGTGCCATTTTGAGCACCAAGTGTTGCGCTCTTGAAGCAGATATTAACATTCACAGATGCACCAGCAGCGACCGGAATTGGAGCGCCTGGTGTGCCTGTTGCTGGGTAGAATGCTGGGTTCGAGAAGTTCCAGCCTGTGATCTGCATGTCAACATTACCCGTGTTCGTGATTGTCACGTTAGGAGCGTTTGTTGGCGTACAGTCTTCAACGTCAGCGCGAACTTCATCAAATGTGAGTGCATCTGTTGTCTGGATGCGTGAGATACCAGGCGTACCGCTCAGGTTGCAAACTGCGTTACCGCAAGCTGTTGTAACTGTGAGAACGTCTGTGTCGTCGCCTGCTGGGCGAACAACTGGATTGTATGCGAATGCAACGTTGTGTGATGCACCAACAGCCAGGTTGATTGGACCGTTACCAGTGCCACCTGCTGTGATTGTGAACACTGTGCCTGTTTGAAGCTCAATTTTTGTGAGTGTCATCGGACCGTCTGTGTTGTTCGTGATTGTCAGCTGACCACCCTTAGCTGGGTCGCCAACCTTCACGAGACCAACATTGATCGATGTTGCCGAAGCTGTCGGTGTTGCAGCAGAAATCTGCACACGACGTGTTGTGAGGTTGCCCTTGAAGTCGCGGACTTCAACAACGCAGTCACCTGGCTTCGATGGATCGATCAACACAACGCGCCATGTTGCTTGTGTGACCTTTGGGTCCTTTGTGAACGTCGCTGGCGTGAGAGCCTCGAGACGCACGTTCACCGGAGTTGGGTCAAACGCAAGACGCACAGAAGCAAGACCTGTCTCTACCTGGTCACGCTCTTGTGGAGTTTGACGAGGAGGGTCAGGAATGTTACGAGTTTCCGTTGCCGTGAATTCACGCACGCCGCAAGGGAGCGACTGTGAAGTCACAACAGGAGGCATGGTGTCGATACCAGGCACAACTGCCTGGACATTGTCGCCACCTGCTGTCATTACCTGCACAGCGAACACGGCGGATGCCGCAAGAAGGCACAGTTTACGCATGACCAAATCCCTAAGTGAGAAAGATTGTAGAAGTCGAAGTTGACGCTTCTGCAGCCCCTGAATGCACCGTATGGCGTCGAATTCAGGCCACATAACGCGCTATTATACGAACAGATGATGTTTGCGCAAAGGCTTGGAAATATTTTCTTTCCACCGTCCATTTGTCGCCACCTCCAAACGACCACCAACTCGTCGATAAGTTACATTGTGGATAACAGGTTACAGCTATCTTGCCCCCTTCCCCCTAGCGGCACACACCCCATACGGGGCTGGGTGTTGTAGTTTTGCAGGATGAAGATTGGGCACGTTGAAGTCGACCAGGGCATCCTCCTCGCACCGATGGAGGATGTGACGGATTTGCCGTTTCGCCGCATCTGTAAGCGGTATGGAGCGGACATCGTGTATACGGAGTTCATTTCGAGCGATGGCCTCGTGCGCGATGCGAAACGCTCGATGGAGAAGCTCCGCCTCGCCGAAGAGGAGCGCCCAGTGGCTATCCAGATCTTTGGTGGCGACCTCGATACGATGGTCGAAGCAGCCCGGCGAGCCGAAGATTCGGGACCTGACTTCATCGACATCAACTTTGGATGCTGGGTAAAAAACGTCGTCGTCCGCAATGCTGGCGCTGCCCTCCTGAAGGACCCACCCCAGATGCAGAAGCTTACGCGGTCCATCGTCGACGCTGTCAAAAAGCCTGTCACCGTCAAAACCCGGCTGGGATGGAGTAAGGATAACATCGTCATTCTGGATGTGGCTCGTATGATTCAGGATGCTGGTGCCGCCGCACTGACCGTGCATTGCCGTACACGGGATATGGGGCACGACGGCGAGGCAGACTGGTCCTGGATTCCGAAAATCAAGCAGGTGGTGGATATTCCGGTCATCGTAAACGGCGATATCAAGACTCCTGAAGATGTGCGCCGAGCTTTTAACGAGACCGGTGCCGATGCGGTAATGATTGGTCGAGCGGCGATCGGACACCCCTTCCTCTTTGCGCATGCAAAAGAGTACATGGCTACGGGCACCTATACGCCGGTTTCGTCACGCGAACGCATCCTTACCTGCCTCGAGCACCTTCGACTTGAACTTGAGTACAAGCACGAGCGCAGGGCTGTTCACGAGTTCCGTAAGCACTATGGCGGCTACCTGAAGGGGCTCCGCAACAACTCACACTGCCGACAAGACGTCGTTCGGTACGATACGTATGAAGAAGTTGAAGCTCGAATGCTGCAGTACGCCGACGAGCTGGATCTGATCCACGACGAAGCTGTGTAATGGCGGCACCGCTCCAGTACCGCGTTGAACATGCACTTCTCGCACATGGAGTGCGGAACACTGCGTGTGTACTCGGAGTCAGTGGCGGGCTGGACAGTATGACGCTCCTGCATTGCTGCATCGATAGCGCTCACGAACTCAAACTCGAGCTGCACGTGGTACATGTAAACTATGCGCTACGAGGTGAAGCAAGCGATGCAGATGAAGCATTGGTGCGCACAACATGTGAGGCCAACAACATCCGGTTTCACGCCGTGCATGCTCGTCCGCACGAGGAGCCATCAATCGCGGAGTACGGACTCGAGGCAACAGCCCGTGATCTCCGGTATCGTGCGTTTGTGGACTGCGCTCAGGCACACGCTATTCCCGTAGTGCTCACGGCACATACACTCGACGACCACGCCGAGACTGTGCTCATGCGCCTTGCCCGTGGCAGCGGCATGCAGGGTCTATCGGGAATCCCCACTTCACGCGAACTCGCACACGAGGTGCGTGTTGTGCGCCCCTTTCGCACAATACAGCGGAGTGATGTTCTCGCCTATGCTCGCGAACATGGAGTGCAATGGCGAGAAGACGCGAGCAATGAATCCGATACGTTTCTCCGCAATCGGATCCGTCACCTCGTGATGCCTTCGCTTCGTGAAGCTATCGGCGGTCATGTTCTGCAGGGCATTGCGCGATCAACGGATCATCTTCGATCCCTGGCAGCATACGTTGGCGCAGAAGTTGCCCGAGCAGTGCCAACTGTCTTGCACACCGAAGGACACGCTATCATCGTGGATCTTGAACAGCTGGACGCATATCATGATGCGCTTGCGACGGAGATCCTTCGAACAGGACTCGATCTTTCGTTTGACGATGTGCAGCGCGTCGTGGCTTTGCGGCATGCAGAAGTAGGATCAATCGCAACATTGCGTGGCAATAGGCACGTGGTTCGCGAGCGCGACACACTCGTCGCGATGCCATCGCGCGAGCAGGTACCTTCCACACAAGTTGTCATCCATGGCGACGGGCAGTATGTTGCAGATGCGCAAGTGTTGCATGTGACGCGCGCGGATGTGTGCAATGTAGAGCTGCACGGAGGGCCATCGACTGCATACATCGATGCTGTCTCTGTGAACGGACGATTGGTATGGCGACCCTGGAGCCATGGAGATCGATTTCAACCGTTTGGCATGACTGGACACGTCCTCGTGAGTGACCTTCTCACGAATGTGCATGTTCCCCATCAGCGCCGGAATTCCGTCCGTGTGCTGTGCGACGATGATGGCATTGTGTGGGTGTGTGGGTTCCGTCAAGCTGAACGCACGCGCATCACACGCGCAACAACAACTGTCTACATCTTTCACAACGAAGAACACTATCCCGACGCATGAATCACCAGAACGATCGGATTAAAGTACACGACCGCATGTTTCGTCCGTATATCTCGCAGCACGAGATCAATGAGATGACATCGCACATCGCATCGCGCATCAATGCCGCATTTGCTGGTGAAGAGCTCACAGTACTCATAATTCTCAAGGGGGCGATTCTCTTTGCCTCGGATCTCGTACGAAAGATCACGGTGCCAGTCTCGATTGAGTTTACACGTGCTTCCAGTTACGGCAATGGCATGACGCACTCAGGGACGACACACATTGAGGGGCTCACAGGCGATATCACAGGTCGAAATGTGATGATTATCGAGGATATTGTCGACTCAGGAGCTACGCTCCGTGAACTTGTCAAGCACCTGAGTGGGTTAGCACCAAAGAGCATCACCATTACGGCGCTCTTGAGCAAGCCAGAAGTGCATAAGGACTCGATCACGATCGACTATGTCGGTCGTGAAATCGCCCCAGATTTCGTGGTTGGCTATGGCATGGATTATGCCGGCTACGGACGCCAGTTGGATGCGATTTGGGTCGTTTGCGACAACGAAACAACATAAAACCACCCGCCACACGTCATTGCGCCCATGAACGGACAACAACCTCGACCGCAGCGCCCAAAGCGCGACCCTGAAGAAGAACAAGACATGACGGTGTCGCGCGTTCTTCGCAACATCCTCATTTGGGTGGGCATCCTTGTATCGCTCGTGATGATCGGCATGTTGATGTCGAACAGTCAGAAGCAAGAGTACCCACTTACCTACTCGCAGTACGTTGAGTTCATCTCGCGCGGCATGGTCGAGTCGGCCGTGATTACCAAGACGCAGCTCAACGACTTCGAATTCCACGGCGTCCTGCGTGATTCTGCAACGATTGCCGTGAATGGCCGCAGCGTGAACATCAAGCACTTCTCAACAAAGCTTGGTGTTGTTGATTCGCAGACCGAAGCGCTCTGGCGCGCCAACGGCGTTTCGTGGTCCTACGAGAGTGGCGACTCGCCATGGTGGGTCTCCATCGTGCAGTTCCTCCCATGGGTACTGCTCCTGGTGGCGTTCTTCTTTGTCACACGTCGCATGCAGATGGGCGCCAATGGTGGCAAGAACATCTTCTCGTTTGGCAAGAGCCGTGCTCGCATGCTTCCCGAGGGTGGTGGTCAGGTGACGTTTATGGATGTCGCTGGCGCCGATGAAGCGAAGGAAGAGCTTCGCGAAATCGTCGAGTTCCTCCGCGATCCAGGTCGCTTCACGCGCCTTGGTGGCAAGATCCCACGCGGTGTGCTCCTGCTCGGACCTCCCGGCACAGGCAAGACACTTCTCGCACGCGCTGTCGCTGGCGAGGCTGGCGTCCCATTCTTCACAATCTCTGGTGCTGACTTTGTCGAAATGTTCGTTGGCGTCGGCGCAAGCCGCGTTCGCGACCTCTTCGAGCAAGCCAAGAAACAGTCGCCATGCATCGTGTTCATCGATGAAATTGATGCCGTCGGGCGCCATCGTGGTGCTGGCTTAGGGGGCGGGCACGACGAACGCGAACAGACATTAAACCAACTCCTCGTGGAGATGGACGGCTTCGAGCAGAATTCAGGAATTATCATCATTGCGGCAACAAACCGTGCCGACGTGCTCGACCCTGCACTGCTTCGTCCAGGTCGCTTCGACCGTCAGGTCGTTGTCGATCGTCCAGATTTTAACGGACGACTTGGCATCCTTCGCGTGCATACACGCAAGGTGCCGATTTCCACGGATGTAAACCTCGAAGTGATTGCCAAGGGTACCCCAGGCATGAGCGGTGCAGACCTTGCTAACCTTGTCAATGAAGCTGCACTCCTTGCAGCTCGTCGCAACAGCGTCGACGTGACGATGTTCGACTTTGAGAACGCTAAGGACAAGGTGCTGATGGGCGTTGAGCGCAAGAGCATGGTTATGAGCGACCGTGAAAAGGAGACAACATCGTACCACGAGATTGGTCACGCGCTCGCGGGCAAGCTCTTGCCGCACGGCGATGCCGTCCACAAGGTCACGATCATCCCACGCGGTCGTGCACTCGGTGTAACGTCGTACTTGCCAAATGAAGAAATGCACACGATGAGTCGCGACCAACTCGAGACGCGCCTGGTAACGCTTCTCGCAGGTCGTGCTGCCGAACGAGTGGTGTTCAATCAGCTGAACACTGGCGCATCGAATGATCTTGAGCGTGCAACGATGATCGCCAAGAAGATGGTCTGTGAGTTCGGCATGAGCGACGTGATTGGTCCAGTGCGCTATGCAAGCCAACACGATGAAGTGTTCCTCGGACGCGAGATTTCGCAACCCCGCGATCACTCGGAAGAAACCGCACGCACAATCGATGCTGAGGTTCGTCGCATCATTACTGAGTCGGAGCATCGCGCCGAGCAGCTCATGCGCGAAAACCTCGATTTGCTGCACCGTTGCTCGAAGGCCCTTATCGAGCGCGAGATCCTCGACAGTTCAGAGCTCGACGTGCTGATTCGTGGAGAGGAGCTCACACCGATGGTCAAGGATGTTGCGTCGCTGCGTGAAAAGATTCGCTCGGCGGCTCCCCCACAGGAATCTGCTCCAGAAAACGGTCCAGACCCTGACGGACTCGCGCTAAGTCCAACCTGACAAAAGTCATAGTTTCCGAAAGACCCTCTGGCAAAGTTGTGGTATCCACCACACCAACCAGAGGGTTTTTCTATGAAACGGTACTCGGTAGCGCTTGCAATGCTTGTAAGCATCACGATGATGAGCCTTGTGCTCTCAAGCTGCGACTCGATTATTGATGCTGCCTCGATCAGTGTTCCAATGACCGTGACGCTGAGTGGCGAATCGACCAATGCATCAATTCCCAAAACCGAAGAGTCATGCTCTGACCTCACCAGCCAGAAGACCTTCAACGACAACGTCGCGCGTATTCGTGGTGGGAGCATCTCCGATCTTACGCTACGCATCACGGATTTGACAAACCCGACGTTCACTTCGGGCACGCTTGCGTCGCAGGTGTTTTCACGCGTGACACTTACCCTGCGTTTTGACCCGTCGTATGGCGACACGCGCGTGTACAAACTCGGCGAATTCACCAATGTTTCGCTTGCCGACTTGATGAGTGCACCACGATCGCTCGCCCTTCATAGCGATGCCAATGATGCGATTGCGAAGATGGCGACACAGCCAAAGTTCTGCGTTACCACCGACTATGGTGCGTTCGCCAGCGGTCCGGCCCAAGCCGACTACATCCGTGCTGTTGTAGAGATGACGTTGAAGTTCGAGGCGCGTACGCTCTGACCTCAGAACTTCGTCATCTTCAAAAAGATGCTGTCGGGAATCGCGCGAACAAGTGCCATGATGAACCGCCAAATTCCTGGCGTGTACAGCACGACTGCGCGACGTTGGATAGCACGTACGATATCTGCCGCGACGACGCGGGGTGGAACCATGAGTGGCATGGAGATGCCTCGCGTCATCGGCGTATCAACAGGACCTGGCTTCACAGTTAGAACATGCACGCCCTTCGGACGCAGACGAACAGCAAGTCCTGAGAAGAATGCCGTCATCGCTGCCTTTGCAGCACCATAGGCATAGTTGCTGGCACGCCCACGCTCACCCGCGACAGATGAGATACCAATAAGACTTCCCGAGCCTTGTTCTTCGAGGACATTCGCATACCGATGCGCAATTGAGATCACGCTCACAGCATTGATCATAAAGCTCTCGATCGTTGCATCCACATCGTGATCGAGCACGTGTTGATCGGGCAGAACACCATGAGCGATCACCACACAATCCACGGTGCCCAACATTGCCTTTGAACGCGCAACGATGTCGGCGTGCACGTCGCGGGTGAGAAGATCTGCTACGTACACCGCAACATCCTCGGCTCCACGAGCGCGCAAATCTGATGCAACTGCGAGAACCTTCTGCTCGTCGCGCGCAACACAGAACAATCGCGCTCCCTGCACAGCATAGTACTTAGCAACCTCTTGAGCAATAGCCGATGTTGCACCGATGATAACGATTCGTGTAGGTGGTTGGACCGCCACTTCCCTACTCCTGTGTTACACGACGCCAGAACGTGCTTGACATCCCTGGGTCGATGAATGGTTGAAATGCCTCGAGTTCCGACGCATACATCGCACGGAACATTGCCCCGTCAACGCGAGCATCTTTCGCTGGATAAATCCGTCCGCCCACATCGTGCACAATTGCATCGCAGCGATCGAGCGCATCAAACATGCGCTTACCACCAATTGGCATGTCGAGCGTTAGCGTCAATCCCGGACGTGGGAACGACATAATACCGGGCGATCGGACATTGCCGAACATCTTGAGTACGGCAAGGAACGACGAGATGCCGCCCGACTGCATCGTTGAGAGGATTCGTCGCATTGCATCCTCTCCACCATCGAGCGGAACAACACATTGATACTGCATCATCCCACGTCGACCGTACAGCAGGTTCCATCGATCAACCGCATCAAGCGGATAGAAGAACGGCTCGAGATCGATGTGACGACGGTGCATGCGGCCTATCTGCTTGCGGTACCACACGGTATTAAACAGTGCAATGGTGGGCTTGCTCAACAACCACGTAGGACCCTCGAACGGAATACGCAAGAGTGGTTCCTTCCACGGTGCTGTCAACGTTCCATCATGCACCGTTGAGAAATTGCCGCGCAGTACAAGCCCCTTACCAAGCGAACGACCGGTGGCAAGCACGTCGATCCAGCTTACCGTATAATCCCACGCATCATCGGATGCAATGGTGAGGTCAATCACTTCGCGGAGCGAGCGAGCTTTGATGCTCTCTTCATCAATCATGCGCGATGTGATCGGAATCAACTGCAGCGTCACGGTGGTAATCACCCCTGTGAGACCCAATCCACCGATGGTTGCTGCGTACATGTCGGCGTGTGACGTTGGTGAACACGCGAGTGTCGATCCATCTGTTCGCACGAGTGTGAAGGCGAGAACATGACACCCAAATGTGCCAACGCGATGATGGTTCTTTCCATGCACATCATTGGCAATCGCACCGCCAAGGGTAACGTACTTCGTGCCAGGCGTTACGGGAACGAACCAGCCATGTGGCACGACAACGCGAAGAAGCTCTTGAATCGTGAGTCCAGCCTCCGCCGTGATCACACCGCGCTCACGATCGAACGAACGAATACGCGAGCACTGTTCCATTGCGAGCAGCGTGCCATCGCCGTTCAGACAGACATCACCGTAGGAGCGCCCCTTACCATAGGCAAGCACGGGGCCCTGCAACCTTTGTAGATCAAGATCTTGCGTCCATGCGAGGTCTGCAACCATCGATGGTTGCGCCACAGGATAGCGACCCCACGATTCAAACGACTTGGCCATTTACAACGACGCAGCAATGGTGATACCAACCACGGCCGCTCCGACTACCCACGAAGCAGCGTCGCGCGCAGCAAAGACGATGGGATCATCGTGCATTTCACCACGATGCGCGCGCAACCACAAATGGCTTACCCAATACACCAGGCATGGTGCGATCAGCCACAAGTATTCCGGGTGCACATAGAGATTGCGGACTTGTTCGGCATCGAGATATCGAGTAAACACAAGTATGGCAACATATCCGAGCGCAGCACCTGCGACAAGCACGAAATCGGCATCACCAACATGGTAGCCACGACCAGATACGGTGCGGCCTTCTCGCTCGATTGTATCGAGCAATTCTGTGTACCGCTTGAGGAAGGCAAGACTCATGAACAGGAAGAGCGAGAACCCCAGGAGCCAGGTCGACACTGGAACGTCTGCCGCTGCACCACCCGCTGCGATACGCAAGGAGTAGAGTCCGGCGAGCGCTATCACGTCAACCAGCACCATGCGCTTGATCACGAATGAATATGCCGTCGTTACAACAGCATAGAACGCCAACCATCCAGCAAATGCAGGGGGCATGACAAGAACTGTGATGACAATTGCGCTGGTCAGAAGCAGTGCAGCCAGACCAAGTGCTGCGGGCACCGAGATGTGTCCGGCGGCAAGCGGACGGTGTCGCTTGCGCGGATGCAGACGGTCGTGCTCAACGTCGGCGATGTCGTTGACAATGTACACCGTTGATGCCGTGAAGCTAAACGCGAAGAACCCGAACAGTACGTGTACCAAGGCTTGCGTATCGTGCAGTTGATGGGCCAAGGCAATCGGCACAACCAGCAGCATATTCTTCACCCACTGATAGACGCGAAGTTGCTTTCCGAGCACGGCTAGCATCGATGGCGCTGACTGTTCAGGACTCATGAGTTTCCAGGTACGGTAAAACGTCGACCTTGCGTGGAGTGCTACGAAGATACCACCCCTAGAACGACGAACGCCATGATGGGAATCCATCACGGCGTTGGCACGGAGGGCGATCGACGGGGCTCGAACCCGCGACAACCAGAATCACAATCTGGGGCTCTACCTACTGAGCTACGACCGCCGTAGGCCACGAATATACGGAATTGCTGCGGTTCCGTTTTTTGTATATTCGAATCATAGCAATGACACTGACTCGTCTAGAGTCATCTCGCGCAGAGCGCCGAGACCCCCGTCACACTCGTCCGATTTGTATCTACGATCGAAGATCGCGCCGAACTCGCGCATCTACCCTCCCACCCAACCCGTCATAGTGAATGGCAAAGAAAGCAGCTTCTCCTGAAGGAGAACCACGCGCACCTCGCGCTCGTAAGGCAACAAAGAAGGTTGCTGAGGAATCAACACAACAGGCAGCAGCAAGCGCAGAGCCGGCACCTCGCAAGCGGAGAACGACAAAGGCTGTAGCCGACGCCGCACCAGAACAGCAATCGCCTGCTCCCGTAGCGCGAGAAGATCGTGGCGATCGTGAAGATCGTGGCGATCGTCGCGAACGCGGTGAGCGTCAAGATCGCGGTGAGCGTCAAGATCGCGGTGAACGTCAAGACCGTGGTGATCGCGGTGAACGTCAAGACCGTGGTGATCGCGGTGAACGACAAGACCGTGGTGATCGCGGTGAACGACAAGACCGTGGTGATCGCGGTGAACGTCAAGACCGCGGTGAGCGCGGTGAGCGTCAAGACCGCGGTGAGCGCGGTGAACGTCAGGATCGCGGTGAGCGTCACGATCGTCACGATCGCGGCGAGCGTCATGACCGCGGCGAGCGCGACGGACGTGACTTCCGTGATCATGGCGACCGCGGTGGACGCGATCGATTCGATCGCAGTGGACGACGTGGACGTCGTGGACGTGGCCGCGACCGTGGACCGGAGCGTTTTGGTCAACGCGACCGCTCGTACGATATGGAGATCGAACGAGAAGAGCGCGAGTTCCTCCTCTCCGGACCAGTCATCGATATCAACGAGCTCAATGCGAAGAAGCTTGCTGAACTGATGGAAATGGCGCAGAATCTTGGTATCGACGACTTTGCCGATCTCAAGCGCCAAGACCTGATCAATCGCATCGTTGAGGCTGAAAACGAACGCATGATGCGCGAATCACAACGTGAGGGTATCTCGCTCACGACAGGTGTGATCGAGCTGCTTCCTGACGGATACGGCTTCATGCGATCGGCAAACTTTAACTACCTCCCGTCGCCAGACGATGTCTACGTATCACCGTCACAGGTTAAGCGCTATGGTCTGCGCACCGGCGATACCATCAAGGGCTACATCCGCGCTCCAAAGCCGGGTGAGCGCTTCTACGCGCTGATCAAGGTTGATGCCATCAACTACATCACCTTCACGGAAAACAAGACACGTCCGCTGTTCGAGAATCTCACGCCGTATTACCCGAAGGAGCGGCTGACACTCGAGACAACACAACAGGAATTCTCGACACGGATTATCGACCTCATCTCCCCTATTGGTAAGGGTCAGCGGGGTTTGATTGTGTCGCCGCCAAAGGCTGGTAAGACAGTTCTGCTGCAGAAGCTCGCAAATGCGATCGCGCGGAACCACCCTGAATCAAAGCTCATCGTGCTTCTCATCGACGAACGTCCTGAAGAAGTTACCGACATGATGCGCAACGTGAATGCTGAGGTGATTGCATCGACATTCGATGAACCACCAGAGCGTCACGTCGCCGTCTCGGAAATGGTGATCGAAAAGGCCAAGCGTCTTGTTGAAGCAAAGCAAGATGTCATCATCCTGCTCGACTCGATCACACGTCTGGCACGCGCACACAACACCGTACAACCAGGTTCAGGCAAGCTGCTCTCTGGTGGTGTTGATGCGAACGCCATGCAACGTCCGAAGCGCTTCTTTGGCGCAGCCCGTAATGTTGAAGAAGGTGGTTCACTTACCATCATCGCAACGGCGCTCGTCGAGACAAACTCGCGAATGGACGAAGTGATCTTCGAAGAGTTCAAGGGCACAGGCAACATGGAATTGGTGCTTGAGCGAAAGATCGCTGATCGCCGCATCTTCCCTGCCATCGACGTGAATCGCTCTGGCACGCGTCGTGAAGAACTTCTCCTTTCACCTGAGACGCTAGCCAAGGTTTGGGTGTTGCGTAAGGTATTGGGCGATGATCCACCGATCGAAGCGATGGAAACCTTGCTCGAGCGCATGCGCGCGACGAAGTCAAACGAAGAGTTCATCAAGACACTCAACAGCTAACACATGGCAACTGCGGTAGCTACCAACGGGTTCACACGTCGAGCGATGAATTTCTCGCTTGCGACAGGCGTACTTATGTTGGTCGCCAAGTGGATCGCGTTCGTCATGACAGGCTCATCGGTGATCTTCTCTGATGCTGCTGAAAGCGTGGTTCACATCATAGCAGTATGGTTCGCTTGGTACGCTCTGGGTGTGGTGGCACGTCCGCCCGATGAGGATCACCCATACGGTCACGACAAGATCAGCTTTATGTCGGCCGGTATCGAGGGTGGGCTCATCTGTATCGCTGCGATTGTGATCATCGTTAGTGCCGTTAACAAACTCGTGGTCGGTGTCGAGTTGCAACAACTCGACATCGGCATTTCGATTACGGCCGGTGCTGCACTCGTCAACCTTGTGCTCGGACTCTACCTTATCCGCACAGGAACACGCCATGGCTCGCTCGTTGTCGAGGCTAACGGTCGTCACGTGATGACAGATGTATGGACAAGTGCCGGTGCCGTTGCTGGTCTCTTCATCGCACAATGGAGCGGCTACCTGTGGCTCGATCCCGTCATCGCTATTGTGTTCGGTGCAAACATCATTCGTGAAGGGGGCAAGCTTGTTGCCCTATCCGTACGTGGTTTGATGGATCATGCGGATCCAGAACTCCGTGCACGTACGCAGCAGATCATCGATACGTTCTGCTCATCGCATGGACTTGAATCACACCGTCTTCGACTCCGTGCCTCAGGCAACGCTGTGCACGTTGACTATCATCTGATCTTCCCAGACGATATGCGGATGCAAGAAGCGCACACACTCGCTACATCCCTTGAGGATGCTATTCGTGCTGAACTCGGACTTTCAACAGAAGTCTTCACGCATCTTGAAAGTCACACGCAGCCAGACGGACATGTATAACGATCAGTGAGTACATCATGCAACAACGTCTTGCACTGCTCCTCGCGCTCATCATCAGCAGCTGCTTCAACGCATTACATGTGCAAGCAGAAGTATGGCATGTAGGTCCAACACAGAAGTATACCGTGCCCAGTGCTGTAGCAACGTTGGTGAAGGATGGCGATACGGTCTGGATCGATCCCGCAGAATACGTTGGCGATGTCGCTGTATGGCGTGCGCACCGACTCAAGCTCTTCCGCACACCCACGGCACCAATGGGGTCGTTTGCGGTCTTGCGCGCCGATGGAAAGGCTGCGGAATCAAAGGCCATCTGGGTTATCAAGGGTGACGACTGTATCGTGTTTGGCATTGACTTTCGTGATTGCCGCGTGCCCGACCGTAATGGAGCTGGCATTCGTGCCGAAGGAACGAACCTCACTGTCACACGGTGTGCGTTTCGCAAGAATCAGGATGGCATCCTTGCCGGCAATAACCTCAACAGCACAATCCGTGTTGAATACTCCGAGTTCGAACAAAGTGGCGCTGGTGATGGTCTTTCGCATGCCATCTACATCAATCACATCAAGGCCTTCCTCTTTTTCTACAACTACTCGCACGGAACAGAGGTTGGACACGAGTGTAAATCACGCGCGCACTTCAATTTCATCGCATACAACAGACTCTCGAATGAGGATGGCAGAGGTTCGCGGAATCTCGACCTGCCGAATGGTGGAACAAGCGTTGTGATTGGCAACGTCTTTCACAAAGGGGCTAATGCTGAGAACGGCAATGTGATTGGATACGGCCTCGAAGGTCTGAGTGACACGGTTGACAACTCCCTCTACCTTTCGCACAACACTGTTGTATCGTCACGTTCTCTGTCCACGTTCCTCCGAATAGATTCGAACACAACGTTGCTGCGTTCGGTCAACAACGTGTTCGTCGGAAACATTACCGTGATGATCGGCTCTGCTGAGCGTGTCGACACGGTAAACAACCTCGCCTTTCGTTCAGTCGACGACGTAGGGTTCCTCAATCCAAGCGCATACGACTACCGCATCACTGAGTCGAGTCCATTGCGTGGTAAGGCAGTTGAACCAGGTATGGCAACATCGACCGTTCCGAACTATCAGGAACTACCACTTACACCATCACTCGTCTATGTCCATGCGTGTGAGAACCGTATTCGCATCGCACAACGCGACGTCGGCGCGTATGAGTACGATCAGCTCACTTCCGTGCATTCCGGCGCGCGCGCCACATGGACGCTTACGCCAAGTCCGGGGCGAGATGTGCTCGTCGTCAACCACGGTGATAATCAGAATCTCCAGCCTATCATGATTCACGATATGCGCGGCGTTGAGGTGATGCGGACTACCGAGATGCGTATCGACGTGTCACACCTCCCAACAGGCATGTACATAGCTCGTCGTGGAACAGACGCTCAACCGCTGATCATTCAGCGCTAACGCAGCGAGTATGCTGAGCACATTCAGGCAATGTGCTTCAGTGCTTCACGAATCGTGAGAGCGGAAAGTTCACTTCGGTGCGATTCTACAAATGCGTGCACATGATCGGGTGCCGTGTACGCGTATTGCCGCAGCGCCCAACCGGCTGCCTTGCGCACGAAAAACTCAGTGCTCGATGCGCGCTTGAGAATGCACGAGAACAACAGCTTCTCATTCGTCGCTGCCCGATACTTGAGCTGTAGCAGAATTGCCGATCGCTGAAGCCAGAAGTTGTCATCGTCAATCCATTCCGACGCTATCACATTGACAAGATCTGGCGTCGGTCGAAGGATAGCACCGACGATCGATGGAGCAAGCACATCGACGGTGTCCCACCAACTCTTGGTTACGATCAACGCCTTGAGTCGCGAAACATCATCACTGGCAAGTCCAGCTAGGACGCGTTTCGTCGTGAGAAGATCACATGCCGCGTACTGGTACTCGCGCTCGTCCATGCGCCATAAGGCCTCTGCACAGGCAAGCGGTGATGTTGGAACGCCAATGTTGGAAACAGTACTGCGAACGATCTGCCGTCGTGCAGGCGTGGCGATGCCGAGAAACGGAAACTGGTTCCGCATGTAGGCAGCCGCACCACTGGCACGATCTGGATCTGCACACGCTTTGAAGCGGCCGCGAAGTTCAGTGCACCATCGCGTGACCGAGCTCGACACGATTATCCGCGCTTCTTGATTGCGTCTGCTACGCGGTTCAGTGCTTCGTTGATGTTCTCGATGCTGTTGGCATACGAGAATCGGATGAAGCCTTCACCGTGCGAACCGAATGCTGTGCCGCTCAAGCAGGCAACGCCTGCTTCGTAGAGCAGGAAGTCGGCTGCTTCTTGCGATGTCATACCTGTGCCCGTAATGTTCGGGAACACGTAGAACGCGCCGTGTGGCTTGTGGCAACGGAAGCCTGGGATCTGATTCAGTCCGTCAACGATGGCGTCGCGACGACGCTCGAATTCCTTGAGGAAGACGTCGACATGCGGCAATGTGCGATCATGGAGTGCTTCGATACCAGCAATCTGCGAGAACGAGCTTGTGCAGCTTGTGCAGTTCGTCTGCAGCTTGGCAACAACCTTGGCCATATCCTTCGGGAACAGACCGTAACCGAGACGCCAGCCGGTCATCGCAAACGTCTTCGAGAAGCCGTCAAGAATGATCGTGCGCTCTTGCATGCCTTCGAACTCAGTGATCGACGTGTGCTTGAAATCACCGTAGGTCACTTGTGAGTAGATCTCATCACTGAGTACAATCAGGTTGTGCTTAATGGCGAGTTCAGCAATCTGCTCAAGGTCTTCACGCGTAAGGATGCCGCCCGTTGGATTCTGAGGTGTGTTGATGATCACCATGCGCGTCTTCGGTGTGATACGCGCCTCAAGATCGCCAACGTCGAAGCGGAATTCCTTTTCTTCGCGCAGTGGCAGTGGCACTGGCTTCGCACCGAGGAAGTTGATCACCGACTCATAAATCGGGAAACCCGGGTTCGGATAGATCACCTCATCACCTGGATCGATCATGGCCATCATGCCGTAGAACATGATTGGCTTCGCACCTGGTGTGATCACAACGTGATCAGCGTCCCACATCTTGTAACCACGCGTCTTATTCACGTAGTCAGCAACAGCCTGGCGTGCCTCTGGAAGGCCAGCAGCAGGACCGTAATGCGTGAAGCCGTTGTCGAGCGCATTCTTGGCTGCCTCAATGATGTTCGGCGGCGTGTCGAAATCGGGCTCACCAATCTCAAGGTGCACAACGCTCTTTCCCTGTGCTTCAAGCGCACGGGCCTTGACGAGAACTTCGAATGCTGTTTCTGTTCCGAGACGAGAGATGCGTTCTGCTACGTGCATGGTTGTTACGATCCCGAGTGAATGTCG
>VFQT010001203.1_pt1 | contig 32536 bp, 29 predicted proteins | sample 3512381 | NCBI WGS metagenome assembly VFQT01 (sample SAMN10412376, study PRJNA504923) | tailings metagenome | isolation source: Relicate 2 Philex TSF3 active mining site | place: Philippines: Tuba, Benguet | collected 2017-08-29 | reverse complement strand
GCACAGTCATCGGGCAGCTCGATATTGGCGAGCAGATGAATGAACGTACCGTCACGCGTGATGGCTGGCGTTTTTTTCAGCTTGCCGAGCTTTTTCCGCTCGCGCAGTAGCTGCGCTTGCATTTCCCGGTACTGCTCTAACACAATAGCCGCCGGATCAACGATGACCGTGCCTGCGTCGCCATCGATAATGACCCAGTCGTCGTCATTGATCAGTTGCGAGGCATTGGCCATACCAACCGCCGCGGGTATATCGAGACTACGCGCCACGATAGCGGTGTGCGAATTTTGACCACCGAGGTCAGTGACAAAACCCACAAAGGTACGATCACGAAACTGCAGCATGTCAGCCGGCGAGATGTCGTGCGCAACCACGATCATTTGCGGCACATGCTGATCTGCCGAGACTGGCGGTACGCTCGGAAACGACTGCGCTGATCCGATCAAGACTTTGAGCACACGCTCACCAACCTGCCGGATATCATTTTTACGCTCGCGCAGGTACGGATCTTCGATTTCATCGAATTGCGCGGACAGCGCATCGATTTGCGAGAGCAATGCCCACTCGGCGTTGTAGTGCCGGCTGCGAATCATGCGCAGCGGCTCTTCTGAAACAATCGGATCAGACAAGATCAGTGCATGCACATCGATGAACGCAGCGAGTTCAGGCGGCGCATCGACGGGAAGCTCTCGACGTAAAGACTGCAGCTCTTCATTGACTCGTTCGATCGCACTGCTCAGTCGCTGAACTTCAGCCTCGAGCCGCTCCTCAGCGACCAGGTAGTGCTTGACATCACGCGCTGCCGGCCGCAACAGATGCGCCCGACCAATCGCGATACCTCGCGAGACCGGTATGCCATGCAGCGTGAAGGACGCCATCGGTTTCCTATTCGCTCTCGCCGAAACGGTTTTCTATCAGCTGCACTAAGGCATCCATGCAAACTTGCTCGTCCGGCCCTTCGGTCTCGATAGTCACGTGTGTGCCTTTGCCGGCAGCCAGCATCATGACCCCCATGATGGACTTGGCGTTCACTCGGCGCTGGTTGCGTGTCATCCAGACTTCGCTTTGGTGCTTTGCCGCCAGCTGAGTCAGCTTGGCAGAGGCACGCGCATGCAATCCGAGCTTGTTGATGATTTCTATGTCTCTGCTGATCATGGTTATCGGGCTTGGATAGTTTAAGTAGGCGCCAGTTTCACCCGGCCATCGACACGACAGGCCCCATTTTGGCCACCCGCCAGCGCCATTTCGAGCACCACATCGAGCGTGTCATTGCGGTAGGTTATTGCTCGCAGCAACATCGGCAGACTGATACCTGCGATCACTTCCACCTCTCCCGGCGTGCATAACTGTAAGGTACAGTTGGCGGGTGTGCCACCAACGACATCCGTGATCACCAGCACGCCGCTACCGTCATTGATGCGGTGAATCGCCGCCATGGCAAGCGCGCGAACCTCATCCGGGTTTTGATCGGCAATCACGTCTATGGCCTCAACTTGCGCTGGCTGCGCGCGAAATACATGGCTGGCTGCAGCAATGAAGGCTTGCCCCAATGGCGCGTGAGTCAGTAGCAAAATGCCGACCATGATGAGTAGTTCGCCCGTTCTGTGATGCTCTTGGTAGGTAGCCGTGCCGACAGCGCTCAGTGAGTGGCGCGCTCGAGTGCGTCAACAAACAGCGCGGCAACATCACACGCCGTCTGTTGCATGATCTCCTGAAAACAGGTCGGGCTGGTCACATTAATTTCGGTGAGATATTGGCCGATGATGTCTAATCCTACCAGCATCAAGCCACGCGCCCGCAGTACAGGCGCCAGGGTCTCGGCGATCTCGCGCTCGCGCTCAGACAAGGGCATTGCAATACCAGTGCCGCCGGCCGCGAGGTTACCTCGCACCTCTCCCGCTTGTGGCACGCGCGCCAGGCAATAGGGCACGACCGCACCATCAATCAGTAGCACCCGTTTGTCGCCGTGGATGATCTCGGGGATATAACGCTGCGCCATGATAGTACGACGCCCATTATCGGTCAGGGTTTCGATGATGGCGCCTAAATTCATCGCGTCATCTCGCACCCGAAAAACGCCCATCCCGCCCATACCGTCGAGTGGTTTGAGGATGATATCGCGGTGCTCTGCATGAAATGCACGAACATGCGAGGGGTCACAACTGACCAGCGTCGGCGCGGTGAATTGCGTAAAGCCGGTAATAGCAAGTTTTTCGTTGTGATTGCGTATTGCTGCCGGGTGATTCCACACGCGCGCGCCTTGCGTCACAGCCAACTCCAGCAAATGCGTGGCGTAGACATATTCCATGTCGAAAGGCGGGTCAGTACGCTCGACCACTACGTCAAACAAGCTGAGCGATTGCTGTTCAGTCTGCTCGACACGATACCAAGCACCTGTATCGCCCGTCAGAACAATATGCGAGGCTGTCGCCGACGCACGGCCCTCATGAATCATCATGTCCGCGTGCTGAAATGCGTACAGCTCGTGACCCCGCTTGAATGCCTCGCGCATCATGGCGTAGGTCGAGTCCTTCTTCAGGTTGAAGCCAGACAGCGGGTCACAGGCGAAGGCGATTTTCATAAAGTGGGTACTGGAATCAGTACTCCTCCGGATTAGGATCGGTACGTTCGATTTCGAGCGAGGCCGCGAGCAAGGCCAGGCGCGCGACCACGCCATACATGTAGAAGCGGTTCGGCGCAGCAGTGCCGGGCTTGGCGCCAAGATCGGGTAACGAGTGCTGCTGCGCAAACGCCAGCGGCACAAAATGCGCGCCTGGCGAGTTCAAGTTTTCGTCTACACCGCGCTCGGCGTGTACACGATAAAAGCCGCCAATCACGTAGCGATCGATCATATAGACCACCGGCTCGGCGACAGATTCATTGATGTGCTCGAAGCTATGCACGCCTTCTTGCACAATGACGTCACTTACCTCCAAACCTTCTTTGACCACTGCCATCTTGTTGCGCTGCTTTCGGTTCAGGTCTCTCACCTCAGAAGCATCACGCACGGTCATGATGCCCATGCCATAGGTGCCGGCATCGGCCTTGACGATGACGAATGGCGCTTCTTTGATGCCGTATTCCTTGTACTTCTTGCGGATTTTTGTCAGTACGGCATCAACACTTTCCGCGATGCATTCTTCACCAGTGCGCTCGTGAAAATTCACGCTACCGCATTTTGCAAAATACGGGTTCACCATCCAGGCGTCGATATCAATCAGTTTGCCAAACTTCTTGGCAATCTCGTCGTAGGCGGCGAAGTGATTGGTCTTGCGTCGAATTGCCCAGCCAGCGTGCAGCGGGGGCAACAAGGTTTGCTCGTGCAAGCCTTCCAGGATGGACGGAATACCTGCTGACAAATCATTGTTTAACAAAATGGTGCAAGGATCGAAATTCTTCAGCCCAAGCCGACGCCCATTAGCCGATCGAACCAACGGTTCTAGCGTCAGGGTGCCGCCATCCGGCAAATCGAGCGTGGTTGAGCTCTTGATCTCCTCAGACAAGGAACCAAGACGGACATTCAGACCAGTCTGACGAAAAATCTGGATCAGGCGCGCGACGTTTTGCAGATAGAAAGTGTTGCGCGTGTGTCGCTCCGGGATTAGCAGCAAGTTTCGCGCATCGGGGCAGTACTTATCAATCGCCGCCATCGCTGCCTGCACCGCTAGCGGCAACATCTCCTGAGCGATGTTATTGAAGCCCCCGGGGTACAAATTCGTATCTACCGGTGCCAATTTGAAACCGGAATTGCGCATATCCACCGAGCAGTAGAACGGCGGAGTGTGCTCTTGCCACTCGAGCCGAAACCAGCGCTCGATGGCAGGCGTGGCATCAAGAATCTTTTTTTCGAGTTCGAGCAACGGGCCGTTCAGAGCCGTGACGAGATGGGGAACCATGGAAAACCTTGTGAATTCGGGGGGCGCGGCGTGCGCGGGGGCTAGATTTTAACGGAATAAAAAAACGCCCTCGTGCGAGGGCGTTGAGGGCGTTCAAACAGGGCGCTTGCGCGCCCGGACTGCGGGGAGATTAACCGTGGTAAGCGGATTCGCCGTGGCTGGAGATATCAAGGCCTTCGCGCTCCTCTTCCTCAGTCACGCGCAGACCCACGATCATGTCCACCACCTTGTAAGCAATGAATGCCACCACGCCGGACCAGACGACCGTGGTCAAGACTGCTTGCAACTGTATCCACAGTTGACCGGCAATCGAGTACTCGGGCGAGACTGCGTTAGCGACGTAGTCGTAAATACCTGCGCCGCCCAAGCTGGGGGATGCAAACACTCCGGTGAGCAGCGCGCCCAGTATGCCGCCAACACCGTGGACGCCAAACACATCGAGCGAGTCATCTGCACCCAGCATGCGCTTCAAGCCATTGACGCCCCACAAGCAGACCACACCCGCCAGTAAGCCAATCACCAAGCCGCCCATCAGGCCGACCAGGCCTGCGGCGGGAGTGATCGCAACTAATCCAGCCACTGCGCCAGACGCCGCGCCCAGCATGGAAGGCTTGCCTTTCAATATCCACTCGGCGAGGCTCCAGGAAACCACCGCTGCCGCCGTGGCGAGCAAGGTGTTTCCGAACGCGAGCACTGCTGAGCCATTGGCTTCGAGCGCCGAGCCGGCGTTGAAACCAAACCAGCCCACCCACAGCATCGAGGCGCCCACCATGGTCAGCGTTAGCGAATGAGGCGCCATTGACTCGCGACCCAAACCAACGCGCTTGCCGAGCAAGAATGCGCCGACGATGCCACCCATTGCTGCGTTGATGTGCACCACGGTGCCGCCGGCGAAGTCCAGCGCGCCTTTTTGCCATAACCAACCGGCCGCTGCAGTTGCTTTCTCAAGCGATGCTGCGTCGGTGATCGCATCAGGACCAGGCCAGAACCACACCATGTGGGCGAGCGGCACGTAAGAAAAAGTGAACCAGAGAATCATGAACAACAGCACCGCCGAAAACTTCATGCGCTCTGCAAACGATCCGACGATCAGTCCGCATGTGATTGCGGCGAAGGTGGCCTGGAAGCAAGCGAAAATCATCTCAGGAATGACAATCCCTTTGCTGAAGGTTGCGCCCGGCGAGTCTGGCGTCATGCCCTTCATGAACAAACGATCAAGCCCACCAAAGAATGCGCCGCCCTCGGTGAAAGCCAATGAGTAGCCATAGATAAACCACAGCACAACGATGAGCGAGAAAATCATCATCACCTGCATCAGCACCGACAGCATGTTTTTGGCGCGCACCAATCCGCCATAGAACAAGGCTAAGCCAGGTACTGCCATCATCAGCACCAATAAGGTCGCCACGATCATCCAAGTGGTGTCGCCTTTGTTCGGCGCTGGTGCCGCAGCCGGTGCTGCTGCGTCGGCTGCAGGTGCTGCTGCGTCAGCAGACGCGGCCGCCGCCGGGGCGGTGGCCGCTGGCGCAGCAGCGGCCGGCGCCGCGTCCTCCGCAGATACGATCGGCGTTGCACCGATCGCGAACAGCAGCAAGCCGGCGCTCGCGAGGTTAATTAACCATTTTTTCATTTGCATACCCCCTTAGAGTGCTTCTTTGCCGGTTTCGCCCGTACGAATACGAACGACTTGCTGCAGGTCGTAGACGAAGATCTTGCCATCGCCAATTTTTCCTGTACGCGCTGCATTTTCGATCGCCTCAATCGCGCGCTCGACAATCGCTTCGTCAACTGCTGCCTCGATTTTTGTCTTCGGCAGAAAGTCGACCACGTACTCGGCGCCGCGATACAGCTCGGTGTGTCCTTTTTGGCGCCCGAAGCCCTTGACCTCGGTGACGGTGATGCCTTGTACACCGATGGCTGAGAGCGCTTCGCGCACCTCATCGAGCTTGAACGGCTTGATGATGGCAGTGATGATCTTCATTTCATCCTCGTTGCGGTTGATCAGAAAGCTTTAGTAAGTGTTGCGATGACTTTGCTGTCACCGAGGTAGCCCGTATTATTAAAGTTCCATGGGCCTTTCTTGGCATTGGTGCCGGTGGCTGCGAGGGCACCAGACAAACCGTTGCCAAGGTCCTTGGTGATCCCCAGTTTCCAGTCGCTGTAATTGAAGTCACTCGCAGTCGACACCGCCCCACCGTTTTGGAAGCGCCACATGCCATAGTGCGCATTCGCGACTAGGCCCTCTGCGATTGGGAAATCGCCACCAAGATCGATGTAGTAGCTGCCTGCTTTGTCGGACACATAAATAGCGTCGCCCAGTGCGTAGCTACCCTTTAAGTAAACGGGGCCGTAACCGATCTTTCCATACACTTCCAGCGTGTTCGCGTTTGGCGTCGAGCCGAGTTTATGGTTCGGATACATGTAGTAGATCGCGCCTACGTCGTAGTTGAGGCCGGCAGCCATATCACCCTTGATGCCACCGTAAAGATCTAATTCAAAGGGTGTGGCGCCACGACCAGCGGTGGTCACTGAATCAGCGTAGCTGTCGGCCACCCAGCTGATCGTCGAGGCCCAGGTGCCCAGATACAAACCGGTTGGTGTGTGGCTGTAGTCAACACCGGCACTCACCGCAGGCTTGTTGCGCGATTGCGAGATTCCGCGAAATACGTAGTCGGTGGCTACACCGACGTTGTAAGAGACGACGTGCTCAGACGCTGCGGCTGCTTCATCAGCAGCAGAAGCAACGTGCGCCACAAACACAGAGGCAACAGCGCTGGCGAGAATTAATTTTTTCATTGGATTTCCTTTGTCTTCGGATCAGAATAAAAACCTGCGTCACGGTGACCGTGCATGCCCGGGACTGTCTAGCAGGACGTATGCCAACATGGATCGGGGGAAATGCTTGCCAATTCTGCTAATTGCTTTAGCATTCGCACCCGGATTCCACGTCTACCCACCTAAAACCGCACCGCAACAGGGCAGCCGCTTCAAAGTGGTGCATACATCCTAAACCAGCCATGAACCAAGGCCCCAGTTTTCTTGACGAATTGCAACATCGGATCCGAGAGGTATTGCAGCACTCGCCCGCCAAAGATCTGGAAGCGAACCTGCGCGCGATGCTGCTGCAAGGTTTTGCCAAGCTCGATTTGCTCACCCGCGAAGAATTCGAATTGCAGACGGAGGTTCTGGCGCGCACTCGGGCCAAACTCGAGGCGCTGGAAAAGCGGGTCGCCGAGCTGGAAACAATTCGCAAAGACTGAGGTCTGCATGCCACTGGCTGTCCTGCGCAGTCGCGCGCTGGCGGGTATGCGCGCGCCGGAAGTCACGGTCGAGGTGCATGTCGCTAGCGGGCTACCGACGTTCACGATTGTCGGACTGGCCGATACCGAGGTGCGCGAGTCGCGCGATCGGGTGAGGGCGGCAATTCGTAACTCGGGCTTCGAATTCCCACCTGGCCACATCACGGTGAACCTGGCGCCTGCAGACCTACCGAAAGAGTCGGCCCGCTACGACCTGCCAATCGCACTCGGTATTCTGGCCGCCAGTGCTCAACTGCCGGCAGAACAACTCGACGGCTATGAATTCGCCGGTGAATTATCGCTATCCGGGGAGCTGCGCCCAATCCGCGCGGCGCTGGCAATGAGCGTGGCGGTACAAAGCGCTGGCAGCCCCCGTCCACGGGCCTTTGTGCTGCCCAGCGAAAACGCCGCTGAGGCTGGGCTGGTTCCCGGCGCGTGTATCCTGCCCGCCAACTCGCTGTTGCAGGTGTTCGAGCATTTCAATGCCACCGATGGCGCCAACTGCCTGACGGCGGCGCCGTCAGCGTTGATCGCTCCCGCGCAAGACCCGGCCGACTTCGCCGATGTGCGCGGCCAGGCACAAGCGAGGCGTGCCATCGAAATCGCCGCCGCCGGCGGGCACAGCGCGCTGATGGTGGGGCCGCCCGGGTCCGGGAAATCGATGCTGGCTGCCCGACTGCCCGGAATCTTGCCGCCGATGACTCTGGCCGAGGCCTTGGAAAGTGCAGCGCTGCAATCGATTGCCGGCGGGTTTTGTGCCACACGCTGGCAGCGACGTCCTTTTCGGGCGCCGCATCACAGCGCCTCTTCGGTCGCGCTGGTTGGCGGCGGCACGGTGCCGCGACCAGGCGAGATCTCTCTGGCGCATCACGGCGTGCTGTTTCTCGACGAATTACCCGAGTTCGAGCGCAAGGTGCTCGAAGCACTGCGGGAACCGATAGAGGCGGGGCAGGTGACGATTTCGCGTGCCGCTCGTCAAACTGATTTTCCGTGCCGCTTTCAGTTGCTGGCGGCCATGAACCCCTGCCCATGCGGCTACCTGGGACATCCGCAGCGTGCCTGTCGATGCACACCCGACGCTATCGCACGCTACCAGGGCAGAATCTCGGGTCCTTTACTTGACAGAATAGACCTGCAGCTCGCGGTACCGGCTATGAGCGCGGGCGACTTGTTGGATGCGCCGGCGGGCGAATGCTCAGCCGCGATTGCAGCGCGGGTGGCAGTCGCCAGAGAACGGCAATGGGCGCGACAGCAAACCACCAACGCTGATTTATCGTCGTCCGAGCTGGAGCTTTATTGCCAGCCAGATGCTGCCGCCGCGGCACTGCTGCGCGCTGCGATTGAGCGACTGCATTGGTCGGCAAGGGCGTATCACCGCGTGCTGAAGGTCGCGCGCACTATCGCCGATCTTGCTGGCAGCGAGCGCATTGGCAGCGTGCATGCTGCCGAGGCCGTTCAATACCGTCGGGCGCTACACACCGTGGCCTGAGGCGTATCCTGATTGCGGCTCGTCATTGCCGCGCTGTTAACATCGGGCGATGAGTCTCCCCCCGGTTTACCTGCAAGGCCGAACCGCCACGCGCGTGGTGCTGGTGTTCGGACTGGCGTATTTTTTGTCATATGCGATGCGCGCGATCAATGCCGTGATAGCGCCCGCGCTCAGCGCCGACCTGCAACTCAGCAACGCCGACCTTGGTCTGCTGTCTGCGGCGTACTTTATGGGCTTTGGCATGATGCAGCTGCCGATCGGGGTCTGGCTGGACCGTCATGGGCCGCGCCGTACCGAGTCGGCGCTGCTGCTGTTCGGCGCGGTTGGTGCGGCGATCTTTGCCTGCAGCCACACCTTGCTGGGGGTCTGGGTCGGTCGTGCACTCATCGGTGTCGGCGTGTCGAGCTGCCTGATGGCGGCGTTCAAAGCTTTCCGGGTGTGGTATCCCGCCGAACGCCAAAGCCAACTGGGTAGCTGGATGCTGGTCATCGGTACGTCTGGCGCGTTGTCGGCAACGGTGCCGGTGGCGATGCTGTTGCCCTTGATCGGCTGGCGAAACATTTTTTTCGGTGTCGCCGGCGCATTGCTACTGGCCGCCTGGGTCCTGTTTAGCCGCTTGCGTGATGTTGAACAGGCGATGTCAGCGGCTCATACCAAGCCCGTATCAAGCACCACTGCAGTTGACGCTGCTGCGAGCACATCGGCCAGTGATGAGCCCGGTTACGCCGCTATTTTTTCGGACCCGTACTTCCGACGTATGGCGCTGCTGGGCGCTGTACATCAAGGTGGGTTCATGGCGCTGCAATCGCTCTGGGCCGGTCCATGGATGATGACCGTGCTTGGTATGTCAATCGAGCAAACTTCTCATGTTTTGTTTTTATTCAATCTTTCGCTGTTGATTGCTTACCTTGGACTGTCGTGGTGGGCACCGCGTTATGTCGCCTATGGTCAGCGCCGCGGCCTGCCCGCGCTGCGAGTGGTGGCGATTGGCTTATCGCTGTCTGTACTGCTGCAAGGACTGATGGTGCTGCTACCGTATCCACAGAGCTGGTGGCTGTGGGTACCCTTCGCAGTGGTAATTACAGTCACAACTCTGGGGCAAACCCATGTCAGCTTGGCGTTTCCGACTGCGCTGGTGGGTCGTGCCAATAGTGCCTTCAACCTGACGCTGTTCGTTGGCGCGTTTTCACTGCAGTGGGGCATTGGCGTGCTGCTGGATTGGTTTGTTGCTTTAGGTTGGCGCAACGCGGACGCCATGCGTATGGCATTTGCCTGCTATATGCTGTTGCAAGTGTTCACGCTGTGGCAATTTTTGCGGCAGTGGTCCATTGAGGCACCCAGCATTCGGTTGAACAAGCCCTGAATTGGCCTGCCCAATCCATGTCGCCCGTGCTACGCTTTACAAATCGCTAACTGCCTTGCCCGCAAGGCGCTAATTGCTGGAGTGTTGCCTGATGCTGCTCACGTTCAAGTCCAAAGCTGCCGCTGAAATTCTGATGTACGCGATCCACGCCAAGCCTATCCTCGACCTGCTCGGCAAAGATACTGAGCGCGGCGTTATTACCGCTGAAGAGACTGCGCAAGCGATCGCACGGATTGAATCAGAGATCGCTTCACGGAAGTTTTCCAAGCCTGCATCATCTCAAGCGGATGATGAGACGTTTGTAGACCCCATTACCGGGCCCGGCGAAGCAGTCAGCTTCAACGCGCGCGCGTATCCGCTGCTGGAGATGCTAAGGGCGGCGCATCGCGAGCATGAGTTCGTGATGTGGGGGGTGTGAACGCGCGCTACCGGTTGATGCGCTTCGTTGCCCGGATAGCGCTTGTCTGAGCCACTCTCGCTAGCGCTGCTTCACGCAGCACAGGTAATGGCCAATGTCGACGCCGGTCAGGCACTGCCATCGGCGCTGAGTACCGCGTTCGAGCAAAACCGACTCAGCCCCGCCATGCGCGGCGCAGTTCAGGACATCAGCTACCGCAGCATGCGGCGCTGGGGCTGCGCACGTGCTTTATTGGCGCAGCTAGCGAGTAAACCGGTAACACCGGCGCAATTGCATACGCTCTGCTGCGTGGCACTGGCTCTGCTGTCGGATGAGCCACCGCCCTATGCCGCACACACGCTGGTTGATCAAGCTGTCGAGGCCTGCGCGCAGGATGCCGACACCCGCCGTGCCAAGAACATGGTGAATGCGGTACTGCGACGCTTCTTGCGCGAGCGCGACAGTTTGATGCAAACCGTACTGCGCGACGACGAAGCCCGGCTCAACTACCCGCGCTGGTGGATTGCGGAGATGCGCCGTGCATGGCCGCAGCAAGCAGAAGCTATTCTGGCAGCAGGTAATCGTGAGCCGCCGCTGAGCTTGCGCGTGAATACTCGCAAAAAGCGCGTGGATGACTACCTCGATCATCTTGCCAGCGCTGGTATCGGTGCGCGTCGTATCGGTGAATCAGCGGTACGACTTGATCGGCCTTTGCCGGTAGCGCAGATTCCGGGCTTTGCTGAAGGGCTGGTGTCGGTGCAGGATGCTGCGGCACAGCTGGCCGCACCCTTGTTGCAACTCGAAGACGGCATGCGAGTGCTTGATGCGTGTGCCGCGCCGGGCGGTAAAACCGGCCACCTGCTCGAGCTTGCCAAGTGCAAGGTGCTGGCGCTTGACCATGACGCGCGGCGCCTGACACGCGTGAGCGACAACCTGCAACGGCTCTCCCTGCAAGCCGAGATCATCACGGGCGATGCCGGCGCGCGGCAGTGGTGGGATGGGCGATATTTCGATCGCATCCTGGCCGATCTGCCCTGCACCGCGTCGGGCATTGTGCGTCGACATCCTGATATTCGTTGGCTACGGCGCCAGCACGACAGCCGGCAGCTTGCGCAGCGCTCGGCGGCTATTCTCGATAACCTCTGGGGCTTGCTGCAGCCGGGCGGCTTGATGCTGATCGTCACCTGCTCGTTGTGGCCTGAAGAATCCGAACTGCAAGCGCAGTCTTTCGTGATGCGGCACAGCGCCGAGCGGCTGGATGCGCCCGGACAGTTGCTGCCACAGGCAGATACGCTGTCGGATCATGATGGCTTGTTCTATGCGCTACTGCGAAAACCAGTGCTTTGATACTATCGTTCAAATTTTCCTCGGGGCATCAGCCCCTCCTTGAGCGTGATCCGACGATTTTTACTGCTGTTCTGGCTGCTGTGGGTGCCAGCTTGGCTGCCTGCGCCTGCGCACGCTGCCGAGGGCATCGAGTTCGTCGAGGCATCGCTTGAGACCAGCGACGAGGGCTACCGGCTATCGTCGCGCTTTTCTGTGGAGTTGCCGCGTTCGGTTGAGGAGGCTTTGTCGCGCGGCGTGCCACTGTACTTCACACTGCAAGCCGAGGTCACACGCTACCGCTGGTACTGGTTTGATGAAGTCTCTGTCAAAGCCACACGAAAAATCCGGCTTTCATACAACGTTCTTACTCAGCAGTATCGCGCATCGATCGACGGTAGCCTGCACCAGAATTTTTCGCGGCTCGACGACATGCTATCGCTGCTGCGGCGCCCAGGGCGCTGGCTAATCGCCGACCCCGGTGCGCTCAATCGTGCCGGTAATTACACCGTTGCAGTGCAGCTGGCGCTCGATGTATCTGAGCTGCCAAAGCCTATTCAAGTGAGCGCCATGAGCAGCGATGAGTGGCGATTGTCCTCCGGCTGGAACAAGTTCGTCTTCCGACCCGAGGCGAAATGAGACGCGCGCTGCGGTACTTGCTGATGGTGTCGGCGACCACTGTCGGCGTTCTGCTTTTTTTGTTGGCGGTGGCCAGCGGCGATACGCAGCTATTTGATTCCTACTACTCGTGGGTGCTCGGCGCCAATATCGCGGTCGGCGTTGGTCTGCTGGCAGTGGTGCTGTTTTTACTCGCGCGACTATACAGTCGTTACCGGCGCGGGCGATTCGGGTCGCGGCTAATGGCGCGCATGGTGCTCATGTTCGCGGTAATGGGCATCGTGCCGGGAATCGTGATTTATCTCGTCTCAGTGCAGTTTGTTTCGCGATCGATCGAGTCGTGGTTCAACGTAAAGGTTGAGAGCGCGCTGGAGTCGGGTTTGAATTTGGGTAGAGCTGCCCTCGAGTCTTCATTGCGCGACCTGAGGCTCAAAGCGGCCGGCGTATCCGAAGAGCTTGCCGATATGTCCGACAGCCTGATCGCGGCACGACTTCCGAAAATCATCGAACGAAATCAGCTGCAAGAAGCCATCGTGGTTAATTCCAGTGGCAAGCTCGTCGCCAGCACCAATACCAAGCTAACCCGATTGCTGCCGGAGCTGCCAACCCCATCGATGCTGGCGCGAGCGCACTCCTCTGAGGGATTTGGTGTGATCGACGGCATGCCGGGCGCCGATAAGGACGGCCAGATGCCGGAGCAGATTCGGTTGAGGGTGATCGTTCCTATTCGCAGTGATGGATCGCTGTTCAAGTTGCGCGGCGATGCGCGCTATTTATTGTTGGTGCAGCCTGTCCCGGAAAAATTATCTGTTAACGCTGAGGCATTGCGTGTAGCTTACAGCGAGTACCAAGAGCGCTCGCTAGCGCGTACAGGTCTGCGCAAATTTTTTCTGGTGACGCTGACCCTGGTGCTTTTGTTGGCGATTTTTGCTGCAATGGTTAGCGCTTTCCTGTTAGCGAGCGATTTTGCCCAGCCGCTTTTGTTGCTGGCAGAAGGCACGAAAGCTGTCGCTCAGGGCAATCTATCGCCGCGACCGATCATGGCGACACCGGATGAGCTCGGCACGCTCACGCAATCATTCAACATCATGACCATGCAATTGTCTGATGCGCGCGAAGCGGTCGAGCGTAACCGGCGCGCACTTGAAGATGCGAAAGCCTATCTTGAATCGGTGCTGGCCAATATGTCTGCTGGCGTAATCGTGTTTGATGAGCAGTGGCAGCTGGTCACCTTCAATGCCTCAGCAGAGCGCATTTTGCGGCTGGAACTGAAACCATTGCTTGGCACCGCCATGTCATTAATCCCGGCACTCTCTGCGTTTCGGGATCCGGTGATGCGTTCGTTCAGCCGGCTCAATGCGCAGGCCGCCGCCGATCGCTCGGGGGGCGACGCGCAGCACTGGCAGCAGCAAATCGAAATTCCGCGCGAGCGCGGCAGCAACTATAGCGACAGCACTGACATCACTTTGCTTGCGCGCGGCTCGCACCTGCCGGTGGGCGCTGGTCGCGGCTACATCATCGTATTTGATGACATCACGGACGTCATCTCGGGGCAAAGATCGATCGCCTGGGCCGAAGTCGCTCGGCGGCTCGCGCATGAAATTAAAAATCCCCTGACACCGATTCAGTTATCGGCTGAGCGCCTGCACATGAAACTTCAGCCCAAGCTGGCCGGGGACGATGTGGCGCTACTTGAGCGCGGCACCAACACGATTGTGAACCAGGTAGTGGCAATGCAGCAGATGGTCGATAACTTCCGAGACTACGCCAAAACGCCACCACCGCTGTTGCAAGCGCTAGACCTGAATGCCTTGATCTCGGAAATACTCGAGCTTTACTCCGGCATGGAAATTTCGGACGCCATACAACCGGTTTTGCAGCCGAATCTCCCCATCATCCTCGGAGATGCAACTCAAATGCGACAGGTGGTACACAACCTGTTGCAAAATGCGCAAGATGCCGTTGCTGATATTCGACGGTCGGGGCGTGAGCCGGCTATCCACATCGTGACCGAAGCGTTCGACTACCCCGATGCCGGTGGTCAGCCGCGGACAGCAGTGCGGTTGACTGTATCGGACAACGGCCCCGGCTTTGATCCGGCCTTGATCAAGCGCGCCTTTGAACCCTATGTCACTTCCAAACCCAAGGGCACCGGCTTGGGTCTGCCGGTCGTCAAAAAGATTATCGATGAGCATGGTGGTCGTATCGAGGTGCAGAATCGAAAAGATGGTCCTGGCGCCAAGGTTCTGATTTTATTAATGAAACTAGCCAAATATTCAGTTTGACAACTTTAATTGCAAAAAATACAATCCTGCAATATGGCAATGTTGTGACGAGTTAAAGAGGCGCCCCATGGCAAATATTCTGGTGGTCGACGATGAAATGGGAATACGTGAGCTGCTGTCCGAGATTCTTGGCGATGAGGGTCACGTCGTCACAACAGCCGAGGACGCTAATGCTGCTCGCGAGCTGCGCCTGTCCAGCAGCCCCGATCTGGTTTTACTCGATATCTGGATGCCGGATACCGATGGGGTCACACTTCTGAAAGAATGGCAACGTGACGGGCTGCTCACGATGCCGGTGATCATGATGTCCGGCCATGCGACCATCGATACCGCTGTTGAGGCCACCCGCATCGGTGCAATGAATTTTCTGGAGAAGCCCATATCGCTGCAAAAATTGCTGCGCACTGTGCAGCAAGGCCTGACTCGGGGGCAAGACCCTGCGCGCGGCAGTTTGTTGGGCGGCCCGCATCGCACCATGCTCGGGCAAGACAAACTCTCGCTCGCGCCGCAGCTGCAACAAATCGGCAATGGTCATTTGAACGGCATGCACGCCTCCGCTTACCCCGGCGTCGACAATGAGTTCCGTGTCTCGTTCGAGCTTCCCTTGCGCGAGGCGCGTGATGCGTTCGAGCGAGCATATTTCGAGCATCATTTGGCGCGCGAAGGCGGCAGCATGACGCGTGTCGCGGAGCGCACTGGCCTCGAGCGTACCCACCTGTACCGCAAGCTCAAGCAACTCGGCGTCGACACCAGCAAAGGCTCGATCAAGAAGGCCGGATGACAGTCGTATCGCTGGTGCTGGGCGGCACCCCCCATGCACGCGAAAGCGCTATCGCGTCAGCCATTGCTGGCAATCAACGATGCGCCGCCATCATTGAGGGGCTGCCGAGCGGTATCGCAGCACTAGATCAGCTGCCGCCTGAGGTGACACTGGAGGTCGCGCGTGTCGCCCCGGGATGCCCCTGCTGCAGCGGCAATCTGACGGTCAGAGTAACTATTAACCGCTTGTTAAAGCGCGCCCCGCAGCAACTGTTTCTTAGCTTGTTGGACGCGACTCATCGCGATTCAGTTTTGGTATTTCTGCAAGAGCCCCAGTACCGTGATCGGCTAGTGATCGGCCCTGATATACGGTGTGAATAAAGCTTGATGGTCAGCCAAACCAGCCGCCAATCACGCCCACGCTACGCGCATCGCTCGCACTTGAAATCCGCGCAAATAGCGCCACTTACTGCTCGTATTCATAGCGTCGTGCCACTCTCAGGAGCAAACCGTATGAACCTGATCTACAACAGCGAGCATTACTCTGTCGTCGAGTTTCGAGCCGAGTCGGGTCAGGAAGCGATGCGGTTTGGTGGCTTTGAAATTCTCGACAAACCGTCACGACGCGAGATTTTCCTTGCAGGTGAACTCGCAGAGAACTTCCGGCAGCATGTCAAAGAATTAAGCGCTCGGCAACCCACCGAAGAAGAGATCGATGAGTTTCTAGGTAGCTACCGCCCACTGATGGCACAACCTGTCGTGCTTCAATAAGCGCGGCGCCGAGCTTAACGGTCATGCCCGCCTCGGCGGGCATGTTTATTTTGATGCAGACAGATTCTCGCCCTGTTACCAGCAATCAAACCGGGCCACATCCGCACTTGGCTGAGGTGGTCGCCCGGCACGCGCAGCATCCATTTCGCAAACCCCTGTCACCATTTGGCGAGCAACCGTTCGATCATGCAATTAATGCTTGGCGGTCGCATGGAGGTTCCCTGATCATTGATGCCGGCTGTGGCGTTGGCTTGTCCACTCGGCGGTTGGCGCAGCAATTTTCGGATGCATTCATCATCGGCATTGATCAATCCACACACCGGTTGCAGCGGCATACGCGCTGGGAAGGCACGGAACCGTCCAATTACATCACCGTGCGCGCCGAGTTGGTGGACTTCTGGCAGCGCATGGCACTCGCGCGTATTCGACCTTCGCGGCATTACCTGCTTTATCCCAACCCCTGGCCAAAAAAAGCACAGCTGCAACGCCGCTGGCATGGCCATTCGATATTTCCAACGATCCTGCGTCTGGGCGGGCACCTCGAATGCCGCAGCAACTGGAAAATCTATATCGACGAAATGGCTTCAGCGCTCACGCAACTCACTGGCTTCGACGTGCCTCCAGAAGCGTGGCACGTCGACCCTGCTGCTGCATTAACGCCGTTCGAACAGAAGTACGCAGCCTCGGGCCACTCGCTGTGGAGATGCACGATCGAACTTCCGAGTTCCGATTGAACCAAGCTGGCTTGTGATACCGTCTTTGGTGTCGCAACCCAACACGGAATAGCCCATGTGCCAGCTTCTCGGCATGAACTGCAATGTGCCGACCGATATCGTGTTCAGCTTTACCGGCTTCGCGCATCGTGGTGGCCGCACTGACGAACACAAAGATGGTTGGGGTATTGCTTTCTTTGAAGGCGCCGGTGTTCGGCTCTTCGTCGATCACGAGTCCGCGGTTGCGTCGCCTGTCGCCGAGCTGATAAAAAGCTATCCGATCAAATCAAAAAACGTCATATCGCATATTCGTAAGGCGACGCAGGGGCAGGTCGCACTGGAAAATTGTCACCCCTTCATTCGTGAGCTATGGGGGCGCTACTGGGTGTTTGCCCACAACGGTGACTTGAAGGAATTTTCACCCGCGCTGGATGGCACATTCCGGCCGGTAGGCAACACCGATAGCGAGCTCGCATTCTGCTATTTACTGCAAGAGCTTCGGCGCCGATTTGGCGATACACCGCCAGCACTAAATATGCTGCAGAAAGCGATTGATCAACTCACGCGCGATATCGCTAGCTTTGGTGTGTTCAACATGATGCTGTCGGATGGCACCGCGCTGTTCGCGCATTGCTCAACCCGACTGCACTATATCGTTCGGCAGCACCCGTTCACGCAAGCCAAACTATCTGACGAAGATCTCTCCGTTGATTTTTCGGAAGTCACCACACCAAAGGATCGCGTCGCCGTGATCGTCACCGAACCGCTCACCACCAACGAGACCTGGCATTCGTTTGAGAGCGGCGAGCTGAAGGTGTTTATGGATGGTACGCCGCTGTAAGATCAAGTAGCAACAGCACCCGACCTACGGCAATGATGATGGGGGATTGTGACTGCATGCGGTCTACCGAAGAAACTGCAAAGGCAGACACGCCGGTGCGCGGCGCTAAAGAGCCTCTAACAACACTAGCTACATCAACGGCGACCGCAAAATCAAAGATTGGGCGCGAGCCAGCGTTCCAGCAACTCGATCGGCACATTGCGGCGAGACGCCATATCTTTCACCTGATCTTCACCGATTTTGCCGACGGTGAAATACTTCGACGCCGGATGCGCGAAGTAAAACCCGGATACCGCTGCGCCTGGGAACATTGCATATGACTCGGTCAGGCTCATGCCGATATCTTCCGCTTCAAGGATACGGAACATATCTGCCTTGACGGTGTGCTCTGGGCAGGCCGGGTAGCCGGGCGCCGGTCGAATCCCGCGGTACTTTTCAGCGATCAATTGCTCGTTGCTGAGTTTCTCGTCTGCGGCGTAACCCCATAAATCCTTGCGCACGCGTTCATGCAGATACTCGGCAAACGCTTCCGCTAAGCGATCGGCCAAGGCTTTCAGCATAATGGACGAATAATCATCCCCGGCATCTTCAAAGCGCTTCTCATGCTTTTCAATACCAAGGCCTGCGGTCACTGCGAAAAGGCCGATGTAATCGGTAATGCCTGATTCTTTTGGTGCAATGAAATCAGCGAGGCATTGATTCGGACGCGCCACGCCTTCGATCACGGGCTTCTCATTTTGCTGACGCAAGCCGTAATACGTAAACGCGACTTCGCTCTTGGTCTCGTCGGTATAGACCTCGATATCATCATCACCCACGCGGTTGGCAGGCAACAACGCCACCACACCATTCGCGGTCAACCAGCGGCCTTCGACGATCTTTCTCAGCATCGCCTGCCCTTCGCTGTACACATGACTCGCCGATTCACCAACGATGGGATCAGTCAAAATCGCCGGGAAGCTACCAGCCAGATCCCAGGTCTGGAAGAAAGGCGCCCAGTCGATGTACTGCGCCAGCAAACCCAGATCGGTATTTCGGAAATGACGTCGTCCGATAAACTTTGGCTTCACCGGCGCGTACTCGCCGCTGAACTCCAATTGCATCTTGTTTCTTCGCGCTTGATCGAGCGACAGCATCGGCAAGGCTTTCTTGCCGGCGTGCTGGACACGAATACGCTCATAGTCGGTGGCAACCTCGTCGAGGTAGCGATCGCGCGACTCGTCCGTCAACAGCGACTGCGCCACCGATACCGAGCGCGAAGCATCTGCCACGTAAATCACTGGACCCTCATAGTTGGGGGCAATTTTTACGGCGGTATGGGCGCGGCTCGTGGTTGCGCCACCGATCAGCAAAGGTATTTTGCGTTCACGGAACCATGGGTCGCGCTGCATTTCTTTAGCGACATGCGCCATCTCTTCCAACGAGGGCGTGATCAACCCAGACAAGCCAATAATGTCCGCGTTTTCCTCTTTGGCCTTCGCGAGGATTTCGGTGCAGGGCACCATCACCCCCATGTTCACCACTTCAAAGTTATTACATTGCAGAACAACGGTGACAATATTCTTGCCGATGTCATGCACATCGCCCTTCACCGTCGCAATAACAATTTTGCCTTTAGGCTTGGCGGCCAGACCGGTACGGCGCTCTTCTTCCGCTTTCTCTTCTTCAATGAAGGGCACCAAGTGAGCCACTGCTTGCTTCATCACACGCGCTGACTTCACCACCTGCGGCAAGAACATTTTGCCCTGCCCAAAAAGATCGCCGACGATGGTCATACCATCCATCAACGGGCCTTCGATCACATGAATCGGACGACCGCCTTTCGCTGCTACTTGCTGGCGCGCTTCTTCGGTATCTTCAACAATCCACTGCGTGATGCCGTGAATTAGCGAATGCGACAGCCGCTTTTCAACCGGGGCCTCGCGCCACACCAAATTCTGTTCTTCTTTTTTACCGCCGGCTTTCAGCGTCGCGGCAAACTCGATCATGCGCTCGGTTGCATCGTCACGACGATTCAGCACTACATCTTCCACGCGCTCACGCAACTCGGGATCAAGATCGTCATACACACCCATCATGCCGGCATTCACGATACCCATGCTCATACCCGCCTTGATCGCGTGATACAAGAATACGGTATGGATCGCCTCGCGCGCCGGATCGTTGCCGCGGAATGAGAACGAGACATTCGAAACGCCGCCGGATACTTTGGCATGCGGCAGATTCTGCCGAATCCAGCGGGTGGCTTCGATAAAGTCGACGGCGTAATTATTGTGCTCATCAATACCGGTAGCGATCGCGAAAATATTCGGATCAAAAATAATGTCTTCCGGCGGAAACCCGACGCGCTCAACCAAAACCCGGTAAGCGCGTTCGCAAATTTCTATCTTGCGCTGGAAAGTGTCAGCTTGCCCGGTTTCATCGAAGGCCATCACAATGACTGCAGCGCCATAGCGCCGGCACAGCGTGGCCTGTCGCAAAAATTCTTCCTCGCCTTCTTTCAGCGAAATTGAATTAACAATTGCTTTGCCTTGCACACACTTGAGTCCGGCTTCGATCACACTCCATTTCGATGAGTCGATCATGATCGGCACGCGCGCAATATCCGGCTCGGACGCAATCAGATTCAGGAAGCGCGACATCGCGGCTACCGAATCCAGCATGGCTTCGTCCATATTGACATCGATGACCTGTGCGCCATTTTCAACCTGCTGCCGCGCAACCACCAGTGCCTCTTCATACTGCTCGTTCAGAATCATGCGCGCGAAAGCTTTCGAGCCCGTGACATTGGTGCGCTCACCGACGTTCACAAACAAGGAGTCATCATCAATCGTGAATGCCTCCAAGCCCGACAATCGCATCTGATGAAGATGTGTCGGCAGCTTGCGCGACGCAATGCTCGCAACCGTATTGGCAATCTCTCGAATATGATCGGGCGTGGTGCCACAGCAGCCACCGGCAATATTCACAAAACCGCTGTCGGCAAATTCTTTTAATAAGGATGCGGTGATATCCGGCGTTTCATCAAACCCGGTGTCGGACATCGGGTTAGGCAAACCAGCATTCGGGTAAATACAAACGAAAGTCTCGGCGGTCTTGGACAATTCTTCTGCGTAAGGACGCATCAGCGTTGCACCCAGCGCGCAGTTGAGACCGATGGTGAGCGGCTTGGCGTGGCGAACCGAGTTCCAAAATGCAGTGACAGTTTGGCCAGACAAAATGCGGCCGGAGGCATCGGTGACGGTGCCGGAGATCATGATCGGCAGGCGCTTTCCGGTCTGCTCGAAATACAAATCAATCGCGAACAGCGCCGCTTTGCAGTTCAGCGTATCAAACACAGTTTCAACCAGCAGCACATCCGAGCCGCCTTCAACCAAAGCAGTGACTTGCTCGTAATAAGCAGCGACCAATTGATCGAAACTGACATTACGCGCACCGGGATCATTCACATCCGGTGAAATCGACGCCGTCTTCGGCGTCGGGCCGAGCGCACCCGCGACAAAGCGCGGTTTCTCGACGGTGGAATATTTATCGCACGCCGCGCGCGCGATACGCGCTGCTTCGAGATTCATCTCACGCACCAAGTGCGCCATGTGGTAATCGTCTTGCGCAATCGAGGTGGCGCCAAAGGTATTGGTCTCGATCAGGTCTGCACCCGCAGCAAGATACTGCTCGTGAATCTCTTGAATAATGTGTGGCTGCGTCAGTGTCAGCAGCTCATTGTTGCCTTTAACGAAGACGTCTTTACCAGGCACAGAAAAATCAGCGAAACGCTGGCCGCGATAATCTTCCTCGCTGAGCTTGTAGCGTTGAATCATGGTGCCCATTGCACCATCAAGAACCAAAATACGGCGCGACATCAGCTCTCGCAGCTGCGTCTCAACCGGGGAAATAGCGTCGCGTTTCATCGTGTCTGGTAACTGCGCTGTTCGCGCAAAATAAAAAACCCGGCCTGCATTAGCGAAGCCGGGTGTGCGTTCCGCTTTAGCAGTATTTTTTGGAGTGGTTTCTCCCGCGCCCGCAAGCTGGTATTGACAGAGTCAAATCGGCGCGCCGCAAATTATACGGGAAATCAGCTCGCTTGCTGCAGCCGCTGCCCTGCGTGCATCGCATAGCCTTGCAAAAAATTCGCTGCCGAAAGGCGTTTGCCGCCAGGCTTTTGCAATTCGGTGAGTAATAAAGCATCCTCGCCACAAGCGACTGTCACACCGTGTGCATCCGCCGCCAACACAAGACCCGGCTCCCCTCGCGCTTCAACCCGCTCCGCGCGCCAAATTTTCAAGACGCTGTCGCCGGTTTGTATCGATGCACCGGGCGCAGGGTTGAATGCATTGATTTTTCGCAGCAGTGTGGTGGCGGGAAGTCGCAGGTCTAGCGCTGCCTCATCCTTGGTAATTTTCGCTGCATAAGTCACGCCAATGTCCGGCTGCGCCGTTGCGGGCAAGCGGCCCTCCATCAAGTGCCGCAAAGCATCAACAATCAGACGGCCACCCAATGCGGCCAGCCGGTCGTGTAAAGCACCTGCCGTGTCTTGAGGCGAAATCGGCTCGTGCGCGACCAGCAGCATGTCCCCGGTGTCGAGCCCGGCGTCCATCTGCATGATGGTGATACCCGTCTCGGCATCACCCGACTCAATCGCACGGTGAATGGGCGCAGCGCCACGCCAGCGCGGCAACAGCGATGCGTGGATGTTGATACAACCGTGCGGTGGTATGGCAAGTACGGAGGGCGGGAGTATCAAGCCATAAGCGGCAACCACCATCACATCATGCGGCGTTGACGCTAGTAGCGCGTGTGCTTGCTGGGCCTGATCGGAAAATTTACCGTCCAGACGTAGCGAGGTGGGTTGTGCGACCGGTATCTGGTGCTGTAGCGCGAATTGTTTTACCGGCGAGGCTTGCAGCTGCATGCCGCGTCCGGCAGGACGATCTGGCTGGGTCAACACCAAGGGGATTTCTATGCCTGCGGCGTGTATCGCCGCCAGCGCGACGGCAGCGAATTCTGGCGTACCCGCAAAAATGACACGCATGCTCAGCGTACCGTCTCTGCTTGACGCTCTTTCTTCAGCTCGCGCTCTTCTTTCAGCAGCTTGGTCTTGATACGATTGCGCTTGAGTGGCGATAGATATTCAACGAAGACCTTACCTTTGAGATGATCCATCTCGTGCTGCACGCACACGGCCAACAAACCCTCAGCATCAAATTCTTGCAACTTGCCGCTTGCGTCGAGCGCCTTGACCCGTACACGCAGCGGGCGCTCAACGCCATCAAAAATACCCGGCACCGAGAGGCAACCCTCGTCATACACCTGGCGCTCTTCACTGGCCCAGGTAATTTCCGGATTCACCAATACCAGTAATTGATCGCGCGTATCTGAAACATCGATCACGATGACTTGCTGATGCACATCGACTTGCGTTGCCGCGAGGCCGATACCGGGCGCGGTGTACATGGTCTCGGCCATATCAGCGACCAGTTTTGCCAGCGACTCATCAAATGTCGTGACAGGCTTGGCGACCGTGTGCAAACGCGGATCAGGGTATCGGAGGATAGATAGCAAGGCCATACAACTTTTGCGCAACAGTCGCGAAAAAATCTGCGATAAAACGTCGAAAGAAATAGTCGCTCATGCACAATCGGCGCCGCATTAGCGAATTGCACATCTCTCACTACCGAGCATCAAGCTCACCAGCAAGAGTAAAAAATGATGACCAAGTCTAGCATAGCCGCTTGGTGGCTAGCCGTTGTATCGCTGTGTTTCAGCAGCTGCGCAAGCAGCACCGACGCTTGCGTACTGCTTGATTCGGCACCGGGCTTGCACACGGTGCGACGCGGCGACACCCTATGGGATATTGCTGGGCAGTTTCTACAAAACCCTTGGTGCTGGCGCGAGGTATGGGCCGGCAATCAAAGCCAGGTACCTAACCCGCATTGGATTTACCCGGGGCAAAGAATTTCGCTGGATCGCGCGCGCGGGCTTGTCAACCGTGCGTATGCCGAGGGTGGTTCGGTGCAATTGACCCGACTCTCACCGAGCGTGCGGGCGACTACCGTCAACACGCCGGCAGAAAGTTCAGAAATTGATCCACGGCTAGCCGGGGTGGCGCAACGTTACCGCTTGCTGTCGTTGGCTGAGGTGTCTGCCGCGCCGCGTATCGTTAGCGCGAAGGATGGGCGGCGGCTGCTACGCGTCGGCGATGTGGTGGGTAGTACTGGCCCGCTCAGCACGGGCGAGACATTCGATGTGCTGCGGGTGCTTCCACCGTTGAGCGCTTCGTCCCGCGGCGAGCCGCAGGCACAAACCGCCAAGCGCATCGGACAAATTCGTCGAGTAGCCGCGACACCTGAACAGTTGCTGATCGTTCAGGCAGATACCGAGCTGAGCGACGGTGATATCGTGTTGCCCGCCAAATCTGACAAGATCGTGCGCAGGTCTTCCGAAACCGGATGGGAAGGCAGAATCATCGCAGTACTGCGAGAAGGGCAGTGGGCGGCGCAGTATGACGTTATCGCCTTAAATCAGGGCATATTGGATGGCGTGCGCCCAGGCAGTGTGGTCGAGGTAACGCTGCCAGATAGAATTGCGCAAATTCATTCACCCTCCCCACACCTGGCTTCGGCCGCAACACTATGGATATTCGACGCCTTAGACCATGTAGCACTAGCGCTCATCATGCATAGCCGGCAGGTGCTCAGCGTTGGCTCGTTGGTGCACACGGCTGGACGGATTGATGAACCTTCAAAAGCACCATGAGCGAACGCGATGGCCGGGCGGGCTGATGAACCTTCAAAGGCACCATGAGCGAGCGCGATGAACTGGCAGCCTGGCTGCAACTCATGCTGACCGAGGGCGTCGGCTCGCATACAGCGCGTGAGTTGTTGGGGCGGTTCGGTTTGCCAAGCCAAATTCTGGCAGCGGGTTTCCCGGCACTGCAAAAATGTGTCTCTGAAAAAATTGCGCTTGCACTATCAAGCCAGCCTAATGCCGATATGCGCGCGCAAATCGAAAAAACGCTGGCTTGGGCAGAGGAAGCAAACAACCGCGTGCTTACGCTCGCCGACGAAGATTATCCGCGTGCACTGTTGAGCATTAGCGACCCACCGCCGCTGCTGTATGCGAAGGGCCGTATCGAGTTGCTGTCACGCTCGGGAGTCGCCATTGTTGGTAGCCGCAACGCCACAGCGCAGGGTGTACAAAATGCCGAGCGCTTCGCGCAGACACTGAGTGCAGCTGGGCTTTGCGTTATTTCCGGTCTTGCGCTTGGTATAGATGCAGCCGCGCATAACGGCGCAGCTAGCCTGATACCTGCACATGGCTCAACTATCGCTATTACCGGAACCGGCCTTGACTTGGTCTATCCGGCCAGGCATCACCTGCTGGCACATAAAATTGCCGAGCAAGGATGCCTGCTAAGCGAATACCCGCTGGGAACGGCTGCAATAGCATCGAATTTTCCGCGTCGTAACCGACTCATCAGCGGGATGTCGCTGGGGGTGCTGGTGGTAGAAGCGGCGCTGCAATCCGGCTCACTCATTACTGCCCGCAGCGCCCTGGAGCAAGGCCGCGAAGTATTCGCAATCCCGGGTTCGATACACTCACCGCTGGCCAAGGGCTGTCACCAACTGATACGGCAAGGCGCCAAGCTGGTGGAATCTGCCCAGGATATTCTTGAGGAATTAAATCCGCTCGTTCACGCATCACCCGCGCAAAGTATTGCTGAAACAACTGACTCGACGGTGCCGATGCCAGCACTGCCGAATTCGAGCAAAGAGCAGCGCGATCGTGCGCCATCATCTGCAACCGATACCGATCCCACCACGCGAAAAATCATGAACGCAGTGGCCCATGACCCCGCATCGGTTGACCAGTTGGCAGAGCGCACGGGCTTGTCGGCGGCCGACATCCAAGCGGCTTTACTGCTACTTGAGCTCGACGGAAAAATCGAACGTATGCAGGATGGCCGCTTCCAACGACTTGGGTGAGGGGAGGCAGGTATTCAGGACGCGGCACCAGTCAGTTCACAAGCGCGAACTGCAAGTGAATGAAATTAAAGGGAAAACCACCCTAATTGCGTGAATTGCACGAATCTGAACGGCTCCTAAGCGTATTCTGACTTGTGCGTAAGAAAAGATGCCGTTACATTACGGTGATGTTTGAGGTACTTGTTTACCTTTACGAAACTTATTACCGGCCCGACGCCTGCCCTGATTCGGTGGCTTTGGCGAAGAAACTGTCGGCGGTTGGTTTCGAACAGGAAGAAATCTCGCGTGCGCTCGGCTGGTTGACTGACCTCGCCGAAACCACCAACGAGATGTTCAGTCAGCAGGCGCACCAGACAGCGTTTTCGTTTGGCTCGCGCGTCTACGCCGACCAAGAATACGAGATGCTCGGCACCGAGGCGATTGGTTTTATCGAATTCTTGGAATCCGCCGAGGTGATCAACACCATTCAACGCGAAATCGTGATCGAGCGTGCCTGTGCGGTGCAGGAATCCCCGATCCCGCTCGACAAGCTCAAAGTTATTGTGCTGATGGTGCTCTGGAGCCAGGGTAAAGAGCCCGACAGCCTGATGTTTGACGAGCTGTTCGCGGACGAAGAAAACACCCACCCGCCGCTGTACCACTGAAGCGGTCTGAGCGACGGCCACGCCGATCTTGCTCGCTTGCGAACTGCTTGACAACCCGCTTATCATTGGCCGCGTTTGGCGATAGAACCCGCCGGTTCAGGCTGCTCCCGAGCGCAAGGCACTCCAGCTGCGCAACCTTGGCCGGCATTACCGCTGCGCCTTTTCCCAACCCTGATTAACTATGACCAAGACACTCATCATTGCCGAGAAGCCCTCTGTCGCGAACGACATCGCGAAGAGCCTTGGCGGGTTCACTAAACATGATGAGTACTTCGAGTCAGACAACTATGTGTTGTCATCTGCGGTCGGTCACTTGGTCGAAATAGCCGCGCCTGAAGAATACGACGTCAAGCGCGGCAAGTGGTCGTTCGCCAACTTGCCGATGATTCCGCCGCATTTCGCGCTTAACCCGATTCAGAAAACCGAGTCACGCCTGAAGCTGCTGAACAAGCTGATCAAGCGCAAGGATGTCGGCAGCATCATCAATGCCTGTGACGCGGGGCGCGAGGGTGAGCTGATTTTCCGGCTGATCGTGCAGTACGCCAAAGCGAAACAACCCGTGCAACGGCTCTGGCTGCAATCGATGACGCCGGGCGCGATTCGCGAGGCCTTCACTCACCTGCGTGATGACGAAGAGATGCTGCCACTGGCCGATGCTGCACGCTGCCGCAGTGAAGCTGATTGGCTGATCGGCATTAACGGCACACGCGCGATGACGGCGTTTAACTCGAAAGAGGGCGGCTTTTATCTGACTACGGTCGGTCGGGTGCAAACGCCAACGCTATCAATCGTGGTTGAGCGCGAAGAAAAGATCAAACAATTTCAGCCGCGCGACTACTGGGAAGTGAAAGCCGAGTTTGTGTGTGCTGCCGGCATCTACGAAGGTCGCTGGTTAGACAGAAATTTCCAAAGAGATGAGGTAGACCCGGAGAAAAAAGCCGAGCGACTGTGGAGCAAGGCCGCAGCGGATTCTATCGTTGCCGCTTGCCGCGGTAAACCGGGCAAAGTAAGCGAAGAGTCCAAGCCGAGCACCTCAATGGCGCCGGCGCTGTTCGACCTCACGAGTTTGCAACGCGAAGCAAATGCGCGTTTCGGCTTCTCCGCCAAAAACACACTCGGGTTAGCGCAGGCACTGTACGAGCGGCACAAAGTGCTCACCTACCCGCGTACCGACTCCAAGCACCTGCCGGAAGATTACCTCGGCACGGTGAAGCAAACGCTGGAGTCGCTCGGTGAGATCAATAATTACTATCCACACGCAGCGCAGATCCTGAATAACAATTGGGTCAAACCGAACAAGCGTATTTTCGATAATACAAAAATCAGCGATCACTTTGCGATTATTCCGACCGGCCAGCTACCGAAAAGTTTGTCGGAACCTGAGCAAAAGCTGTACGACCTGGTGGTGCGGCGCTTCATGGCGATTTTCTTTCCCGCCGCAGAGTATTTGGTCACGACTCGCTACACCGAAGTAACCGGCCACCAATTCAAAACCGAAGGAAAAATACTCACTACGCCCGGCTGGCTATCTGTCTATGGCAAAGAGGCGGTTGATCCCGGCGCGAAAGAGGGCGAGAGTAGCGGCACACTGGTGCCGGTCGCCGCGGGTGAAAACGTGAAGACCGACAAGATCGAACCGAATGCCTTGGTGACCAAACCGCCGGCGCGCTATTCGGAAGCCACCTTGCTGTCGGCAATGGAGGGTGCTGGTAAATTTGTCGATGATGAAGAGCTGCGCGACGCGATGGCGGGTAAGGGTCTTGGCACGCCGGCCACACGCGCTGCAATTATCGAAGGGCTTCTGAACGAAAAATATTTAATTCGCGAAGGTCGTGAGTTGATTCCAACTGCGAAAGCGTTTCAGTTGATGACGCTACTTCGAGGTTTGGGCGTCGCAGAATTGACCGCGCCTGAGTTGACCGGCGAATGGGAAGCGAAACTGTCGCGCATGGAGCGTGGCGAGATCAGCCGTGAAGCGTTTATGCGTGAGATCGCGCAGATGACGCAGACCATTGTCAAGCGTGCGAAAGAATACGACAACGACACCATCCCCGGCGACTACGCCACGCTGAAAACACCTTGCCCGAATTGCGGTAGCGTTGTTAAAGAAAATTACCGGCGCTTTGCCTGCACCAAATGTGAATTCTCGATCAGCAAAGTACCCGGTGGTCGGCAATTCGAAATTGCTGAAGTTGAAGAGCTGCTTGCTGAGCGCACTATCGGCCCGCTGCAAGGCTTTCGTTCGAAAATGGGCCGCCCCTTTGCTGCGATTTTGAAGATTTCGCACGATGCCGATGCCGGTAACTACAAGCTTGAATTTGATTTTGGCCAGAGCAATCTTGACGACGAATCTGCTGAGCCGGTCGACTTCACCGGCCAGACGCCACTGGGTGCTTGCCCGAAATGCGGCAGCGGCGTGTACGAGATGGGCTTGGCTTATGTTTGCGAAAAAACCATGGCCAGACCCAAGGCCTGCGATTTCCGTAGTGGCCGCATCATCCTGCAACAAGAGATTCTGCCTGAGCAGATGGTCAAGCTATTGAATGAAGGCCGCACAGATCTTCTGCCGGGATTCGTCTCACAGCGTACGCGGCGCCCGTTCAAGGCCTATCTGGCGCGTGGCGCAGATGGCAAAGTCAGTTTCGAGTTTGAGGAGCGCAAGCCGAAGGCAGGTAAGGAAGGGGCTGACTCAGGCAAGGCCGGCGTGAAGCCTGCAGCAAAAAAGATCGCACCGGCAGCGCCAGCCAAGAAAACTGTTTCAAGCAAAGCACCCGCTAAAAAAGTAGCTGCGAAAAAATCTGCCGTCAAAAAAACTGCCGCCAAAAAAGCGGGTGCAGCGAAAGCGGTAGCGAAAAAAGTCGCAGCAAAAAAAGCGGTCGCAAAAAAAGCTGCCTGAACCTTTTGCGATCAACCTCGGTAATTTGTTTGCAGCGGTAACCACCCCATATGCGCAGCGCTACCGACTCTTCCCGGCTTACAACTGTATTAGTTGCTAGCGGCATCATCCTGTCGTTAGCAATGGGCGTGCGCCACGGCTTCGGTTTCTGGCTGCAGCCGGTATCGCAACATCATGAATGGTCTCGCGACACCTTTTCATTGGCGATGGCGCTGCAAAACCTGATGTGGGGAGTGTTCGGTCCTTTCGCAGGCATGGCGGCTGACCGCTTCGGCGCGCCCCGCATCGTGATGTTGGGCGCCTTCTTGTACATGGCGGGTCTGCTGGCGATGTCGGGCGCTACGGATCCCGCGCTCTTCGTAGCAGGCTCCGGTGTCCTGATTGGCGCGGGCTTGGCTTGCACTGCATTTGGCGCCTTGTCGGGCGTGGTAGGTCGTACCGCGCCGGTGGCAAAGCGCTCATGGGCGTTCGGCGTTCTCGGTGCCGCAGGCTCATTCGGGCAGTTTGCCATGGTACCCATCGAGCAGATGCTGATCGCTGGTGCTACCTGGCAGGGTGCTTTGCATTGGTTGGCTGCGTCAGTGGTGCTGCTGATGGTGCCGTTATCGTTGCTGTTGCGCGAGCCGGTATCGAGCCCGGCCTCTGGTGGCGCACCGCAAAGCATCGCTCAGGCGGTACGCGAGGCCTTTTCGCATCAGCCGTTCCGGCTACTGATTGCGGGATACTTTGTATGCGGGTTCCAAGTCGTGTTCATCGGCGTGCATCTCCCCTCATACTTGAAGGATCGGGGCGTGCTTGATCCGAAAGTTGCGGTGGTGGCGCTGGCACTGATCGGCTTTTTTAATATTTTCGGCTCGTTCACCGCCGGGCAGCTCGGTGGCAGGCTATCCAAGCCGAAACTGCTGGCAGCGATTTATCTTACGCGCGCGTTGATCATCAGCGTGTTTGTGTTCTCGCCCTTATCGGCAACTTCTGTCTATGTATTTGCCGCTTCGATGGGATTGCTGTGGTTATCGACGGTACCGCTGACCAATGGGGTGATCGCTGGCATGTTCGGCGTTCGTCATTTATCGATGCTGTCGGGTTTTGTTTTTTTCTCGCACCAGCTCGGTAGCTTTTCGGGTGTCTGGCTCGGCGGTTACTTGTACACGGTGCAGGGCAGCTACGACACCGTGTGGCTGATCACGATCGCGCTCGGCCTGATCGCCTGTGCGCTCAACCTACCCATTAGCGAGGCGGCGGTGGTGCGTGAGCCGCAAGCAGCATGAGGCTGCGACTACTAACTGCTGTCGTCGGCCTGGTCGCGACCGTGTTGGCGGTACTGGCCTTTATCAGCTACCTGCGCCCATCGTTTATTGTCAGCGTCGCCAATCAACTGTGGCTGTGCTTTTAAAGCAGTGGCTGTACTCTTAAAGCGGTGGCTGTACTCTTAAATCGGTGGCGGTGGCTGTGATTTCAGGCTAGTCGTGTTGCGAGACATGTGCCGTCTTTTCTGAGCGCGGTCACCTGATCAAAGGTTTTTCGCACCGCCCACGGTGGTCCAGCCGCCGGTAAAATAGCGCAGTGAATCTAACCCTGACCGAACTCGAGCAAGCCATCAACTACTGGCGCCGCATGCGGCCGTCGCAAGGCGAGGAGCGCGCGCTGTCGGCTGAGGTAAATGCGCTGGCCGATGTCTATGCCCTGATGATCTTCCACCGCGCAGCCACGCTTCCATTGGATGATTTATCTGCCACTGCGCGCGAGCTAATCGTGGCCTGGCGCGATGCACGGCGGGGCAACGCGGCCTAGACCAAAGACCTTGTTGACCAAGCCGCTGGTGGGCTAAGGCCTCCGGCCGCTCCCTACGCCTTCACGGCTTAATCGTTTATTAATGCGGCAGTCAATTATTGATGCGGCGCACAAAAACTGCTTGACTTCTTCGCATGCCGCCTTAAAATTCGCTTTGTTGCGGCGCACAATGGCCGCTTAACCCTCGAATTCAAGGAGAGATCCATGCTAGCCAACCAGGAACAATTCACCAAAGTCACGAAAAACTCGATCGACGCGCAGCTCAAAGCGATGCACGAGCTTGCCAATCAGGCGCTCAATAGCGTCACCGAACTGGTTGAGTTGAACATTGCCACTGCGAAGCAGTCGCTTGAGCAGACATCGACCGCGGCCGCGCAATTGTTGGCTGCCAAAGACGCGCAGGAGCTGATCGACGCGACCTCCGCCCACGCACAGCCGGGCACCGAAAACGCACTGAGCTACGCCCGCCACATGGCTGCGATCATGAGCAAAGCGCAAGCCGACTTTACCAGCGCGACAGAGACCCGCATCGGTCAGACCACCCGTCAGATTAATCAACTGATCGATGAAATGGCTAAATCCGCACCGGCAGGTTCAGAGAATGTCATTACGCTGTTGAAAACCGGCGTCGCCAACACCAACGCTGCCATCGAGCAGATGGTCAAAGGCAGCAAGCAGGCGCTGGCGACGATGGAAAGCGGCTTCGAGGAAATTACCAGCCAGTTGTCGGCAGCCAAGCCGAGCCGCAGCAAAAAGTAAGCCGGTCTACTTCGGTGGTCGGAATACACGGGTCGCAGTGCGGCCCGTTTTTTTATGCGAGTACCGCCTGCTTAGCCACGATCGATTGCGCCACTGCCTCGGCCACACGGATGCCGTCGATAGCCGCAGACATGATTCCACCGGCGTAGCCAGCGCCTTCTCCTGCAGGGTAGAGACCGCGCGTGCTGATGCTTTGAAAATCCACGCCACGCCGAATTCGTACTGGTGAAGATGTGCGCGTTTCTACACCCGTCAGCAGTGCATCGGCCATGGCAAATCCTTGAATCTGCCGGTCGAATGCCGGCAACGCCTCGCGTATCGCCTCGATCGCAAACGACGGCAGCGATGGCGCCAGATCACCCAACCGTACCCCGGGTTTATACGACGGCAACACCGAACCAAAAGTGGTCGAAGGTCGTTGTCGGATAAAGTCGCCAACCAGCTGCCCGGGCGCGCAATAGTCGCCACCACCAAGCTCAAACGCACGCGATTCCAGCTCCCGCTGAAGATGGATGCCGGCGAGTGCATCACCCGGGTAATCATCGGGGGTTATGCCGACCACAATACCCGCATTCGCGTTGCGCTCGTTGCGCGAGTACTGGCTCATCCCATTGGTGACGACGCGTCCGGGTTCGGATGTCGCCGCGATCACTGTGCCGCCGGGGCACATGCAAAAGCTGTACACAGATCGACCATTGCTGGCGTGATGG